>ERZ837590.1362-NODE-1362-length-13055-cov-2.390385_pt1 | contig 13055 bp, 9 predicted proteins | sample MGYA00519573_ERZ837590 | MGnify/ENA primary metagenome ERZ837590 (study PRJEB31850, sample SAMEA3708820) | human gut metagenome | biome: human gut; feature: human-associated habitat; material: faeces | place: China | collected 2014 ... | reverse complement strand
TACACTCCAATATGGCATAGCGTTCCTCCGTCTTTCGTAGTTTTTTCTCGGCAAGATATCTGGTGAACAGGTCTTGCATCTCTGTGTACTTTTTTGCATCCATCTTCAAGTTGCGACTCCACGCGACCGACAAAGTTAGCGCATTTATTTTAAACGCAAAGCCTTAACGGCAATATTCAAATTCAAATTTTAAATCATTATATATTTCCTGCCCTTCGGGCGTCTGCATGAATTCAGGAAAATCATCGAACCCGCCCAACATTTGCTGCGCCCGTTCAGCCGACTGTCTTCCATAAAATTTCATGGCTTTCACCGCAGCCTGCTTTTCTTTGAAGGACGCCTCGAAATCAGTCTGGGCAAGCGTCCGCATACATTCCGCGACAAATGCGGTCCTCACCGGTGCTATCAAATCCTTTCCTTCCTTAAACAGTTCGGCCCAGACTAGATAAGCCACCGTACGTGCATATTCGTCTTCCACATTAAAAATCAACCCGAGCAGCAAATCCTCCACATCCGGCAACTTATAAAACAAATTGTGGCTGCACTGCTCTGCAATTTCCAAATAAGGGATTTCTTTCACCCATTGCTTCGCCTCTTGGGACGAGAACTCGTCTACCGGCTGCAAGAAAGAAGCCAATATCTTGAATTCACGGATGTCTTCTTTCCACAAAGCAGCGGCCAGCTCAGAGTCCGGTTTATGTGTAGTGGCAATCTGCTTGATTTCAGGCAAAGGAACACCGAAATTCAGCTTATAGACAATACCCTTCTCGCGCATGCTGGTAGAGATCACTCCATTCATCGCCAGGCGAAGCTGGGTCCGTATTTCTTTTAATTCATTCTGTAACATACGCTTTATTATTCATTATAGGAAGGTAAAAACGAATACTCCTTGCTGTAACGAAGCATCTGATCGGTATACCCTTCGGTATAATCCAGCACAATATCCGTTACATCTCCCTTATCGTTCTTGACTTCCTTCATCACCGGATTCACGAATCCCTTATACGGAGCCAGGTTCAATTTGGCATAGCGTTCGAGCACTTCGGCATGAAGAGCTGGGTCGACCTTTACGGCATACTCTTCCACCAGTTTCTTTCCGGCGGAAAAATCACCTTCACTCTTGATACGCTGCACTTCCGCCAACAAAGTTCCGAACAGTTCACGCAGCTTGGCATAGTCATTGACCACCACGTATGTCTTGCCATCCCGCTGTTTCAGTTCAATCACGTTATCAGCCTTTCCTTTTTCATATACCCATTTGGCAATCAGCTGACGGTTGCGCATATGGGCTTCTTCAACATTCTTGCCTTGCTCGATCCGGACCAGCTGTGTCATCAGGCCATTCATTATATATTTATAGTATTCAGCCTTATAAGCCTCTGCATCCGGCACAAGTCCGAGTTCCACCAGCTTGGCATCTCCGAGATAGTACAAACCGAAAAGATCGGCACGCGCCTCTTCCAAAGTCGAACTGTAGGCCTTCAAAGCATCCGGATCGGTATCGGGAAGCAATTTACCGGAACCATGTCCCAAGCATTCATGCAAATCGGTATGCAGATTGTTGGTGATGAATCCGTATTTCTTCAATCCTTCGCGCTCCTTATCGCTCCAGACAAATTCATCATTGAAACCATTTCCCTGAGAAGCTTTGTCATATGCCTCAGTGATATTCTCGATCGTAACGGATTTCGAACCATGATCGCGGCGAATCCAGTCGGCATTCGGCAAGTTGATGCCAATCGGAGTTGCCGGATAGCAATCACCTCCCAACATGGAAACCGTAATTACTTTGGCACTGACTCCTTTTACTTTTTCTTTCTTAAACCGTTTATCTACAGGAGAATGATCTTCGAACCACTGCGCATTATCGCTGATCACTTTTGTTCGCTTCGTTGCCTCCTTATTGATAAAGTTCACGGTCGACTCCCAGCTGGCTTTCATTCCTAACGGATCTCCGTATGTTTCGATAAAGCCGTTCACAAAGTCAACATCCGATGCCGTATCTTCCACCCATAGGATCGAATAGGCATCGAAGATTTTCAAGTCGCCGGTCTGATAATATTCGATCAGTTTCCCGATGATTGACTTTTGCGCATCGTTCTCGGCAAAAGCCACGGCTTTCTGCAATTCCGACACGATCTTTTCGAGTGCCGGCGAATAGAGGCCGCCTACCTTCCACACTTTTTCGACCAACTTGCCGTTCTCTTTTACCAAACGGCTGTTCAAGCCGTAAGAGATCGGAGAAATCGTGTCTTTCCCAGCTTTCATCCGGGCATAGAAATCCTCAACTTCTACCTGGGTAACTCCTTCGCCATAATAATTGTTGGCCGAAGCCCGGATCAGGTCGACATCGCCACTCTGCACCGTACGCTTCGCCATCACAGCCGGATCAAAGATCACGGGACTGATCTCGGCGACAAACTGTTCCACCGTCTGCCCTTCACGTAGCGGAAGTGCGGAAGAACCGATCTGCGAGATACAAGTCCGGAAGAACTCAGGCGTAAAGCCGGGAACAAATTTGTCTTCCGCATAATGGTGATGGATGCCGTTGGCAAACCAAACCCGTTTCAAATAAGTTTCCAAAGCAACAAACTGCGGATCCGTACGATCTCCTTTATAGCCGGTATAAACAGCCTCCAGCGCACGGCGGATCGGCAGATTATAACGACAGTTCTGGTCGAACAAAATATCCCGGCCCATCAGGGCAGCTTCCGACAAATGATATAATAATTGTTTCTGCTTCAAAGAAAAGGATTCAAATCCCGGAACCTGATAACGCAATATCTGAAGATCAGCAAACTGATCCACGACATAATTGAAATTATCCTGAGTAGCTTCCACCTTCTCAGCCTTCTGCCCCGTACAGGCAGTCATAACCATTGCAGTCATAAGCGATAACATTATATTTTTCATATACTAACTTTTAGCTTTTCCTAATATTATTATTAAAAAGGTTTTCTCGCAAAGGTACAGATATTTCAGAAATTATACTAGTCATCTTCCTTTATTGCAATCTGAATACAGATAACTTATAAAGCAGAAATATGAGTAGATTTGATTTTTTTATTCCAAGGACATAGAAAGAGAAGAAATTTAATAACTTTGCCAATAGTAATGTTGACATAAAACAAAATGCGATGAAAACAAACATTCCTGAACGTATTGCCGCCCTAAGGGAAGCAATGAAACAGCATAAAATCGATGCTTATATTATTCCGACTTCCGACCCTCACATGAGTGAATATCCTGCCGACTGCTGGAAATACCGTGAATGGATTTCCGGATTCACAGGTTCGGCCGGAACAGTTATAATCACAGCCGATAAAGCCGGGCTTTGGACCGACTCCCGATATTTCCTGCAAGCCTCCACCCAACTGGAAGGGACAGGTATCGAACTTTTCAAAATGATGTTACCCGAAACCCCGACAATCCCGGAGTTCCTGACACACGAACTGAAAGAGGGACAGACAGTCGGCCTGAACGGCGAGACATACAGCCTGGCAGATGCCCGCTCACTGGAAAAGGCATTAGCGGAAAAAGAGATCAAACTGAATACAAACGCTTCGCTGATCGATCCGATCTGGAAAGAACGTCCCGCCATCCCTGAAGCTCCGATGTTTGAAATGCCGATCGAACTCAGCGGAAAATCAACAGAAGACAAACTGATAGATATCAACAAGATGCTACACAAGGCAGGAGCCGACTGCACCATTCTCTCCGCATTGGACGAAGTGGCCTGGACCTTCAATATCAGGGGTACGGACGTTGCCTATAATCCGGTCGTCATCAGTTATGCATTCGTTTCCGAGAAGGAAAGCGTACTGTTCGTGAATCCGAAGAAGATACCCGCTGAAATAGCAGAACATCTAAAGAAAGAAGGAGTGACACTAGCCGACTACGGCATGTTGGCAACCTTCCTGTCACGACTGCCGGAACGGACACGGGTGTTCATCGACAGCAAACGAACCAACGTAGCCATCTACAATGCACTGCCCAAAAGCAGTATCCTGATAGAAGGAACCTCGCCCGCCAATCACCTGAAAAGCATCAAGAACGAGACAGAGATAAAAGGATTCCGCAACGCCGTCCTGAAAGACGGCATCGCCATGACCAAATTCTACTTCTGGCTGGAAAAGATGCTTAAAGCCGGAGAAAAGGTGACGGAGCTGAGTGCCGCTGCCAAGTTGACGGCTCTGCGCTCCGAACAGCCCCAATATGTCATGGACAGCTTTGCCAGCATATCTAGCTACGGTCCTCACGGAGCGGTCGTACACTATTCTCCCACACCCGAAACGGACACGGAGTTGAAAACGGACAGTTTGTACCTGCTCGACTCCGGAGCCCAGTATTTGGACGGAACGACCGACATCACCCGTACGATCGCCCTTTGCGACGAGCCGAGCGAGCAAATGAAGAAGGACTTTACCCGCGCCCTGAAAGGCACTATCGGAATTGCCAAATGCAAATTCCCCGCAGGCATACGGGGCTGCTTGATCGACGCCTTCGCCCGTAAAGCTTTGTGGGATGCCGGCATCAACTATCTGCACGGAACCTGCCACGGCATCGGCCATTGCTTGAACGTACATGAAGGGCCGCAAAGCATCCGCATGGAAGAAAACCCGGTAATCCTGGAACCGGGCATGGTGATGAGTGACGAACCGGCCATATACCGCCCCGGCGAATACGGCATCCGTACCGAGAATATGATCCTGATCCATGAAGACAGTGAAACGGAATTCGGAAAGTTCCTCGGTTTCGAAACTTTGACGTTATGTTACATCGATACGAAGCTGGTTATCCCGTCCATGCTTTCTGTACGCGAGCATGCATGGCTGAACAAATACCACCAGATGGTATACGACTTGGTAAGCCCGCATTTGACTGAAGAAGAGAAGGCTTGGTTAAAAGAAAAAACGGCAGAAATTTAATCAACAGACGATTGACAATTGACAATAGGTTTGTCGTTCTCTCTTAAATTGTCAATTGTCAATTGTCAATTATTAATTGTCAATTAAAAAGTTATGGCTTTAATAAAATCAGTAAGAGGCTTTACTCCCCAAATAGGTAAAGACACGTTTTTAGCAGACAACGCCACTATTATCGGCGATGTAGAGATAGGCGAAGGTTGCAGTATCTGGTTCGGGACTGTGTTGCGAGGCGATGTAAACTCCATCCGGATCGGCAACGGGGTGAATATACAGGATGGTTCCGTCCTGCACACCTTATACGAAAAATCGACGATTGAGATCGGCGACGATGTGTCGGTCGGTCATAACGTCACGATCCACGGGGCAAAGATATGCAACGGCGCCCTGATCGGGATGGGCTCGGTCGTACTGGACCATGCCGTGATCGGTGAAGGAGCGATCGTCGCTGCCGGTTCGGTCGTACTGAGCAAGACCATCGTCGAGCCGGGAAGCATCTACGCCGGCATACCGGCCAAGTTCGTAAAGAAGGTGGACCCAGAACAGGCAAAAGAGATCAACCAGAAGATAGCCAAGAACTATCACATGTACTCATCCTGGTATAAAGAAGAGCACTGACCCGCTATCACGGGACAGGATAAACAATACAATTGCAAATGAAAGAGTACAAATACATCCTGCTGGACCTGGACGGGACGATTACAGATCCGATGATCGGCATCACCCGATGCGTCGAATACGCATTGAATCATTTCGGCATACAAGTGAATGACCTTCGCGAGTTATGTCCTTTTATCGGTCCTCCTCTTCTGGACTCGTTCCGGGATTTCTATCATTTCACAGACGAACAGGCCAAAGAGGCTACAGAAAAGTACCGGGAACGTTTTGCCGACACCGGCATTTATGAGAACAAACTGTATGACGGCATGAAAGACTTTTTAGAAGAGGCAACCCGGCAAGGGCGCATCCTGATGCTGGCGACATCCAAACCGACAGTCTTCGCCAAACGCATCCTGGACTATTTCGATATCGCCCGTTACTTCACTTTCGTCGCGGGCAGTGGCCTGGACGGTTCCTTCTATACAAAAGGAGATGTGATCCGTCATGTATTGGAAAGCAATAACCTGACGGATCATCTATCAGTCGTCATGATCGGCGACCGCAAACATGACATCATCGGGGCCAAAGAGAACAGGCTCGATTCGATCGGTGTGCTTTACGGTTACGGTGACCGGGAAGAGTTATCGCAAGCCGGGGCGGACTATATCGTAGAGGATATCGCCGGACTGCGCAATCTGCTGTTCCATCAATAGCACACCCATTTTATCAGATAGCGGCAAAACACGTCTCCGCCGAAGATCCCCACGCAGTAGAGGATTCCCAACCTGTAGCCTTTCAGGTTACAGGACACTTTCAATGCCTGGAACATCCAGACCAGTGCCCAGATCAAAAAGACAAAAGAGACCAGCGACAGCCATATTCCGACAAGGAATCCGGGCTGTTGCATGATCTCTGCCGGAGGCATGTTCACATCTATCTGTGCGAGTTTCTGCATAGGCGGCAAGAAGTTGAAAAGGTTCATGACGATCAACGGCAATTGTGCGAAAACGACCGTTCCCAACACATCGACCATCCGTATGCGTGAACGGGAAAGCAGCAATCCTCCCAAATAAAACATAACAGCCGGAATCAGCCAGACGGCAAGGTGCTCCACCGCATAACACCACCACGCCGGATTCGGAGCCGGACCAAAATGCAGCAACCCGTGATAATGCCAGCCGGAATAAAAAGAAAGAGCTGTCGATACCACCATTCCAGCCAGTCCCCAAAGCAATGCTTCCAGACCGGCAATCCGTTCAAAAGGATTAATCAATCCATAAAGATGTTGTTTGTTCATAACCTATTCGATTTTATTTAGTTTATCAATCAGATCGTCTAATACATTCCGGACAGTAGGGTAACTGACTCCCATATTCTTCGCCATATCCTTCAGGCTTCCGCTGGATTTGATGAAGTCGATTACAAACTGCTGTTCCTTATCCGTCAGTTTTGCCAGTACAGGCAGTTCAAATGTACCGCACACCTCCGTATCGCATTGCCCACAAAACATCCGACCCACTTTCAAAGGCGCGTCACAAGCCGGGCACTGCAAGGGGAGTCTTCTTTTGATCTCGTTATTCATAGATTTATTTCTTATTCTTGTTTATACTTGACTAAAAGATTACTTTACAACAAAAGTATTCAATAATTTATAAACATGCAATAAATAATAAATATTATTCATTACAATGTAAATATTATTCAAATACATATACAATTATATCATTCATCCTCGTTCCAACATGAACCAGGCAAGGGAGCTAAATGAGCCACCGAGTAACCTCCATATAAAGAAATTAAACTACTTTTGTGACAAAACACTTAAAAAACTAAACAAATTATATCATGAGAAAGAACAATCTGTGGATAACAGCCCTTGCATTCGGGCTATCGTTATCGGCTTACGGACAGCAGGCAGAGGGCGGCATCTCGTCCGGAATGTTGCAGGAAATCAAGCAAGCCTACAAAGGAACGCCGGCCGACAAAGCCATTCACAATGCAATCGCGGGCAACGACATCAACAAACTGGCAGTCAACAATGACAGCAAAAACAATTTCGACACCTACTTTTCAAACAAAGTGAACAGTAAAGGGATCACGAACCAGAAATCCTCCGGCCGTTGCTGGTTGTTTACAGGATTGAATGTTATTCGTGCGCAGGTCATCGCCAAGTATAACCTGCCGGAATTCGAACTCTCGCAGAACTACAACTTCTTCTGGGACCAGCTTGAAAAAGCAAACCTTTTCCTGCAAGGAATCATTGATACACGGGAAAAGCCGATCAACGACAAAATGGTGGAATGGCTGTTCAAGAATCCGATCGGAGACGGCGGACAATTCACCGGCATATCCGACAACCTGATGAAATACGGCATCGTTCCTTCCGGTGTCATGGTCGAAACCTATAGCAGCGACAATACCAGCCGTATGTCCAACCTGATCGGACTGAAATTGAAAGAATACGGATTGGAACTACGCGACGCAAAAGGCTCGAAACCGGAAGCGCTGGCAAAACGCAAAACCGAGATGCTGGGCGAAATCTACCGTATGCTGGTCCTCAACCTCGGAGAAATTCACCTGGACACGCAAAGACGCAAGCGGAAAACCGGTCGAGACAAAAGAATACACCCCGCAATCATTCTATCAGGAATTCGTGGGCGAAGATTTGAAGAACAACTATGTCATGCTGATGAACGATCCGAGCCGCGACTTCTATAAACTATATGAGATCGACTTTGACCGCCATGCCTATGACGGCAAGAACTGGACATACGTCAACCTTCCGATAGAAGATATCAAAGAGATGGCGATCGCCTCCATCAAGGACAGCACCATGATGTATTTCTCCTGCGACGTGGGCAAATTCTTCGACCGCAACCGCGGAGTGCTCGATGTCAACTATTATGACTACGGCTCGTTGATGGGCACGACTTTCGGTATGGACAAGAAACAACGCATCCAGACATTCGCCAGCGGCTCTTCCCATGCCATGACACTGATGGCGGTAGATTTGGATGCCAACGGCCAACCTAAAAAGTGGATGGTGGAAAACAGTTGGGGACCGGGTGCCAACAACGGCCACCTGATCATGACGGACGAATGGTTCAACGAATACATGTTCCGCTTGGTTGTCAACAAGAAATACATCACCGACAAAGTCCGGGAAGTATTGAAACAGACACCGACACGGTTACCGGCTTGGGACCCGATGTTTGCAGAAGAAGAGTAATGGAAATTGAAAGTTGAAAATTGAAAATTATAAAAACGGTCATTGTTCTTGGAACGGAATTTAATTTTCAATTTTCAACTTTCGATTTTCAACTATCAATAGTATCCTTCATTCTGCGCCTCTTCGGCAGATGGCTTCGGAGACAGGCGGTCGATATGGTTCTGCGGAATCGGACGTAGTTTGTGATATTCCTTTATGTTCGGAGCGGCATCCGGATTAAACTCTTTCACACGCTCGTACAACGTTTCCGTACGCACCAAGTCTTCCCAGCGGTTCAACTCGCCGTATGTTTCACGGGCAAGCTCATCCAGCATAAAACCGATAAAATCGTCACTGATCTCTGCCGGCGTCACCAGCATCGACTTTTCAGTCGAACCAGCCAGGTTAGCCATATCGCCACCATCTATCTGCCACCACTCCTGCGGTTTGGCTTCTCCTTCTTTGTAGGCGGCACGTTTACGGACGACGTTGATCAGCGAAGCCGCTTTCTCGAAATCCCCCTTTCTGCCATAAGCTTCGGCAGCTATCAGATACGTCTCACCCAGCCGCATACGGACAAAGTTACGTCCTCCCTGTTCATAGTTCATATCCGGACGTTGCGTATCGAGCCATTTCTTCAGGCAAGGGAAAAAGTGGTTCGTGTTTTCATCGATCGGAATCAATGTATAAGGCGCCTTTGCGATGTCCAATTGCATCTGGCGGTCTTTCGCTTTGTCGATCACAGCACCTTTATAATCTTTCGCGCCATAATATTTCGGGATAGCCGCCGTATCTCCTAAAGCGAACTTTGGTTTGCCAACCAGTTCAGCAGGCGTTTCATAAAGCAAATCACCCGTCTCCTCTCCATTTTCATTTACGTAATAATATTTGTCTTTCCAGACAGGGATGGAAGATTCTTTATTCGCATAGAACACCCAACTGAACATCTTATACATACGGGAGTCATTCAGGTGGTCGAACAACTGGGTTTGCAAATAAGGAGTCGGCCGCATACGTTTCCAAGCACGCCCTTGCTGAAGGTCGCGTTGCAAACCCGGCAATTTTTCGTAAGTCGGAACCCAATACAGGTGCATCTTGTTTCCTTCCGAACCGTTAAACAACACATCGTTTGTAAACTCGACACCCCAGATTGTTTCAGAAAACACCTTCTGTCTGTCCTGATCGAATGTCATTGAATAATCCGAATCCAAGGCGAACTTTCCGGAGTTGATAACCGCTTCGGCAAAATAAGCCGTACTATCCATATCGGTTGGTTGTTGTCCGCGCTGATCTTTGATAGCGCTCCCCCTTGTCAAATAAACTTTCGACAACAAATTAGCCGCCGACCATTTGGTTGCACGACCACGATCCGCCTGCATGGCCACATCAGGCAACACTTCATAAGCCTGACGCAAATCGCTAATAATAAACGCATACACATCCGCCACCGAAGCACGTTTAAAGTCGGTCTTGATTTCAGAAACGTTTCCTTCCGTCAATAAAGGAATACGTCCAAATTGCTGAACCAGATCAAAATAGAAATAGGCACGCATGAAACGAAGTTCACCTTCACGCGCCGTTTTCTCGGCATCGGTCATATCTCCCACTTTCGGCAGATACATCAAAGCCGTATTGGCCCGTGTAATACCTTTATAAGCATTTTCCCAAAATTCATACAACATACCGAAAGAAGAGTTCAACTGATTGCTGTATTTATTGAAAGCATCCTTATTACCGCCATCGGCCCCTTCCCAGACATAATCCACGCCATACTCGGTCAGGCAATAATAACGCTCGCCACCGACATACCAGCGCATAGTCGAATAAACGCCGTTCACAGCAGTTTCTATACCGGTCTTTGTTTCCAGATAATCATACGACACCCCGCTGACCACCTTTTCATTCAGGAAAGATTCACACGACACGCCGGCCGCTGCCACTAAAGACAGCAAACCATATTTTATTATATTTTTCATACTATCGTCTATTTATCATGTTAGTTATTATCAAAAGCTCAGGTTCACACCAAACAGATACGTCCTCGGCATCGGTTCATTGAAGTCACCGCCACTTTCCGGGTCCGTACCTGAATAGCCCGTAAAGACATACGCATTCTGTACGGTTGCATATACACGCAACTTCTGGATACCGACATTCTGCAACAATGCCTTCGGCAACGTATAGCCCAATGTCACCTGGCCGATTCTCAGGAACGAAGCGTCTTCCTTATAAAGGGAAGAAATGTAGTTCGGGTTCTCGAAGTCGATATTCGGGCGCGGAGCTTCGTTACTGCGGTTACTGATCGGGTTGCCGTTTTCATCCTCGCCGATAATACGCCAGTAATTTACTTTCGCACCACTATAACGTCCGCTCAAACGGAGTTCACGGTTGAAAGATTTCGTCTGTCCGAAAGCACCATTCAGGAAGAAACTGAAATCAAAATCCTTATAATTAAAATAATTACTCATGCTCAACGTCACGTTCGGATTCTCATGACCGAGAATAAAGCGGTCTTCGGAAGTGATCTTATAGTCGCCATTGCGGTCGACAATCTTGATATCGCCGGGCTTAAAGACGCCTCCCCACTTTTCGAGTTCGGCAGCATCTTCCAGTTGCCAGATACCGTCGGCCTTATAATCATAGAACACTTTCACGGGCTGGCCGATAAACCATTTATTTCCTTCGTCGTCGACTTTCCCGTTATAGAGTTCCACGATCTCTTCCTTGTTGACGGAGAACATGAAGTCGGTCGTCCACTTGAAATCTTTCGTATCGATATTGACCGTATTCAAGGTTACTTCCAGACCTTTGTTACGAATCTGCCCGATATTGGTCGTCACATTGCCGAAACCGGAAACGATCGGTAACTGCCGGTCCATCAAGAGGTCGTTCGTATTCTGAAGATACAAATCCACGCTCCCACCTATCCGGCCGTTCAAGAAACCGAAATCGATACCGGCATTCCATTGCTCGGTCTTTTCCCATGACAAGTTCGGGTTCGGCATCTCCTTCTGATAGAAGGCCAGCACACCGTTCGAACCATAGCTGTAACGCCCGTACTCAAGGTTACCCTGCGTCTTATAGGGATCGATAGCCGTGTTGCCGGTGATACCCCAACCCAGGCGGAGCTTCAAATTGCTCAGACAGTCGACATCTTTCAGGAACGATTCTTCCTTGACACGCCATGCAAGGGCAGCAGAGGGGAACAACACCCATTTATGCCCCGGAGCCAGACGGGAAGAACCGTCGTAGCGGGCAGATACCGTCAGCAGATATCGGTCCTTATAGTTATAATTCACACGTCCCATGAAAGAAGCCAGATTCCAACGCTGATAATCGCTCGATACGGACTCGATCGTCTGGGCCGAACCGACATTGTTCCAAGTCTGGTTCTCGTAAGGCAGGTCTTTCACTTTGATTTCCGACTTCTCGTATGTTTCCTGCTGGATGGATTGCAGGAAAGTCAAGCCCAGGGTATGATCTTTTTTGAAGGTCTTGTTATAGAACAACAGGTTTTCCCACGTGTACATACGGCGGTTGTCACGGGCATTGACAGCACGCGCCGGACTGCCGGAACGGTCCGAACTCAACGCTCCGTAGAACTCGTTGCCGTACCAGGGACCTATGTCGATACCGACATTCGAACGGTATTTAATATCGAACGGAAGCGTAACATCCAGATAATAACTTCCCAGGAAACGGTCTTTCTTTATCTCCTTCTTCTCATGTTCTATATTCAGGAATTTATTCCACAGCTGCGGATCATTACCGGGACGGGCTTCAATAATGTTTCCATTTGCATCATAAATGTCAGCCAATGGATATGTCAGTTTCACTCCATCATAAAGATTCCCCCCGTTGTTACGATCAAGATGAGAGAAAGAGGTTGAACCGCCGACCTTCACATATTTATTCAAAGTCCAGTCGAAATTGACGCGAACCGAATAGCGCCGATAATCTTGTCCCTTCACGACACCATCTTGTCCGAAATAAGTTGCGGAAGCGAGCATCTTCAGCTTCTCCGTACCACCTCGAACACTGACTTCATGATTGTGGATCGGAGCAACACGCAAGGCCTCCTCTGTCCAGTCGGTGTAAGGGACACGGTCAGAATGCCAGACACCGTTTTCGTCATATCCCTGTTCGATCTTGTTCATTATACTCGGATCTGCATTGAAATAACCGATCTTACGATCCCAATCCAATGTCGGGACAAGCGGATACGGAGTAGTCTTGTTTGTGGCACGATTCGCCTCGCGTACCATTTCGACCCACTCTCCGCCATCAAACATTTCAATCTTACGGGCAGCTTGCTGTACACC
>ERZ837590.1351-NODE-1351-length-13229-cov-3.469637_pt1 | contig 13229 bp, 9 predicted proteins | sample MGYA00519573_ERZ837590 | MGnify/ENA primary metagenome ERZ837590 (study PRJEB31850, sample SAMEA3708820) | human gut metagenome | biome: human gut; feature: human-associated habitat; material: faeces | place: China | collected 2014 ... | reverse complement strand
AACATGACAGTCAGGATATCTGCTTTGTAACTTCTGGAAGCTATACAGATTTTATTCGTCAGTATACGGGAAAGGAATATCCAGAGGGTGATTTTGTAGATCGAAAAGGCAATGTTCTTGGCCGTCATAAGGGAATAATCCATTATACTATTGGACAGCGTAAGGGATTAGGACTGTCGCTTGCAAAGCCTATGTATGTTTATGGAATAGATAAGGAAAAAAATCAGGTGATTTTGACAGATGAGGCTGATTTGTTTTCAAGTGAACTGATTGCAGATGACTTAAATTTGATTTCTGTTCCTAAAATTGAAGGAAAAATGCGTGTGAAAGCGAAAGTGCGTTATCGTCATACTGAGCAGCCAGCAACAGTAGAGCAGCTTGATGAAAAACGCATTCACGTTATATTCGATGAGCCGCAGCGTGCCATTACAAAAGGACAGGCTGTTGTGCTTTATGATGGTGATGTAGTTGTTGGAGGTGCAACAATTTGTGATACAGTTCGCCTAGAACGCTAGATTCAGATAATTTCATGCTTATTGGCAAATGTATAAAATCTGTTTCTCATGCATATAGTAGGAGTAATGGCGCAAACCGCAGCTAAGTGATGCGGAAACTGGCCCATAAGAAAAGAGATTGTGTATGGGAAACAGAAAAAGAAAGCACAGGGAACCGTTGTTTTGGCTGGAGGCAGCGTTTATCGTGTTGCTTTTAGCAGGTGCGTATGTGATAGGAAGTTATGCGCGTGCGAAGCAGAGTGATTCGCTTCAGGAGGTATTTGTTGCAGATCATGGAACAAATGTTGTTGAGGTAACAGACGCGCAAGGGACAATAACGGGAAGTGAAGTAGTTGATTACGATGAACTTATTTCAGATTATCGAAATATTTTGTTGGTTGGTGTGGATGCGAGGGATCAAAAGCGTATCGATAGAGGTGCGAACGCAGATGTTATCATGATTGTGAGCATCAATGAAAGCACAGGAAAAATTCGTCTGATATCTGTTCTTCGTGATACACTTCTTCGCCTGGAGAATCCTGGAAGCTATCATAAGGGCAGACTTTATGATAAGGCCAATTCACAGCTTTGTTATACTGATATTGCAGATATGATCAGCATGATTAATCGAAACCTTGATTTAAATATTAAGGATTATATTGTGTTAAACTGGCTGGCAGCGGCACAGGTAGTTGATACGCTTGGCGGTATTGAGGTATCAATTGAAAATCCAGAGGTAATTCGCTATATGAATGGATATCTGACGGAAGTGAATCAGCAGACAGGAATCTGGTCAGAACAGCTTGATGGAAGTGGGACATATAATCTGACAGGAACACAGGCAGTGGCATTTTGCCGTGTACGTTATGCCGGATTAGGTGATGTTGGGCGAACTGGTAACCAGCGAATGATTATTGAAAGATGTCTGAAAAAGGTTAAGGAATTGATTTTGACAAAGCCAACGACAGTTGTTAGAGCCGTATCAATCGGTATGGATAGTATTGCAACAAATCTTTCAATGCTGGAATTAGGAAATCTCGCATTTCAGGCGGGTGATTTTGAAATTGAAGAAAGTATTTCTTTTCCATTCCAATATGAGGCAGGTGAGTATCTGGGGCAGATATATGATTTGACAAAAGGTGTAAAAGATGCAGTTGTGGCAAGAGAATTGGCAGATAATGTTGTGCAGCTGCATGCCTATCTTTACCCAGAAGCAGCGTATGCCTATCATTTGCCAGAAGAAATCAAAAGAATCAGTGAGGATATCGCGTGGATGTCAGATGTGAAAAAATAGGTACAGTAGTTTCATAGAAGATAGGAGGAAGCATAGTGAAGATACTAGTAACAGTTCCATTTCAAAAAGAACATCAAGAGGAGCTAAAAAAAGAAGCGCCAGACGCTTTGTTTTTTTTCAAAGATGCGTACACGATAGATGATAAAAGAGATGAGAAACTATATCATGCTTTTTTGAAAGAGGCAGATATCATAATTGGAAATCCGTCTATTGAAGAGATAGCTTCTGCACCAAAGCTGAAATTTGTTCAGTCATCTAATGCAGGCGTAGAAAAATATACGCAGCAGCCAGGATTTCCAAGAAATGTTATGCTGTGTAGTATGTCAGGTGCATTTGGGGGGATTATTTCAGAGTATGTTCTTGGTGGAATATTGACAATGTATCGCAAATTTCCTAGTTATATTGAGCATCAGCAAAAACGTCTGTGGCAGGATGCAGGAAGTGAGCAGGCACTGATGGGAAAGACTGCGCTTATTTTAGGCACAGGCGATATTGGAACTAATATTGCAAAGCGTCTGAGCGCATTTGATGTCTATACGATAGGTATCAGACGAACTGCAAAATTTGCATCTGAATGGTTTGATGAGGTGTATACGCTTGATGCATTAGATGAGCAGATTTGCCGTGCAGATATCGTGATTGGCTGCCTGCCAAAGACAGTTAAGACGACACATTTGTTAAATCAAGGACGCCTTCGCAAAATGAAAAAGGGCGGACTTGTTGTAAATGTTGGAAGAGGAAGTTTAATTGTTCAGCCAGATTTGATTCAATTGCTCGAAGAAGGCTATCTTTCAGGGGCTGTGCTTGACGTGACAGACCCAGAGCCGCTGCCTAGTGATAATTTGCTGTGGGGCATGAAGAATGTGCTTATAACACCACATGTTTCGGGAATTAGCTTTGGTCATACACCACAGGTAGAGGAGCGTGTTGCGAAAATCTGTGCTCATAATCTGAAGGCTTTTTTGAATCATACAGAGATGATGAATGTAGTGGATTGGGAAAGCGGTTACAGAAAAGGAGAAAAATATGCAGGATCAATCAATCTATGAAAAACTAAGAGAGTATGCAAAGAGTGATGCATACCCATTTCATATGCCGGGGCATAAACGTAAAGTGGATTGGATTTCGGATGTGTATGATATTGACATTACTGAGATTGACGGATTTGATGATCTGCATCATGCAGATGGTATTCTTGAAGAAGGTATGGCGCGTATGGCTAATGCAGTAGGGGCAAAGAAGTCATATTACATAGTTAATGGTTCAACATGTGGAATATTAGCAGCTATTTATGCGGCGTGTCCACAGAGAGCTACAGTTGCGGTAGCAAGAAACACTCATAAGAGTGTTGCCCATGCAATAATGCTCAGAGGACTAAAACCAACATATATTTATCCCCAAAATGTGGATAACTTGTGTATAAGTGGTCAAATTATCCCCAAAGATGTGGAAAAAGCTTATGAGCAATCCCCAGAAATTGCGGCAGTGATCCTGACATCGCCGACGTATGAAGGAATTGTATCAAATATACGGCAAATCGCAGATGTGGTACATGCACATGGCGGAGTTTTGATTGTGGATGAAGCACATGGCGCACATCTTCCATATGCTAATCATGGTGCTAATCAGGAAGAGACGTATCTTCCATATAGTGCAGTGCGTGAGGGCGCAGATATTGTCATTCAGAGCCTTCACAAAACACTTCCGTGTCTGACACAGAGTGCAGCACTTCATATATGCAGCGACAGAGTTTCGGTAAAAAAAATTGAGCGTGCCCTTCATATATTTGAGACATCCAGTCCATCTTATGTTTTGATGGCGGGAATGGATCTTTGTGTGCGCTATATGCAAGGCGAAGGCAAAAAAAAGCTGCAAATGCTTACTGACAGACTGCAGCTTTTCTATGAAAGAAGCAAATCATGGAAACAGCTTTGGTTTCTTTATCCGAAAATAAAAAGTGAAGACATGAGTAGTATTCCGATTGCAGATTATACAAAAATTGTGTTTGGCGCAAAAGGATACAAGAATGCAGGAAGAAAGCTGCATGAAATTTTGCGCGACCGCTATCATCTTCAGCCGGAAATGTCAGCACCCGATTATGTAATTCTTATGACAATGCTGACAGATACAGAAGAAGGCTTTTTGCGTCTTGAGGCGGCACTTAGCGAAATTAATGATGAGTTGGAATGTGGCTCTCTAGTATGGGAGAGAACAACGAGTGCGTATCATTCTGCATTTGTGCCGCTTGAGCAGGTTATGCTGCCGTTAAAAGCGTCAGAGGCGCCTGTAATTCAGGTACCATTTTCAGAATCAGTTGGAAAAATCAGCGCCGAGACTGTCTATGTTTATCCACCAGGATGTCCGTTTTTGATGCCAGGAGAAAAAATCAGCGAGGAACTGCTTGAAATTGTTCATTACTATAGGACAAGTGGTATGGAACTGTACGGCATGGAGGATGAAACTGGAGAAACGCTCCTTGTTATTGAAAATTAATAACATAAAAACAGAAGCTAAATAGTACAAACAACAAAAAGGAAAAGAAGATATGAAAATTATCTATTTTATGGGAAAGAGTGCATCTGGAAAAGATACTATCTACAGAAAAGTAAAGGAAAAACTTAATCCTTCACCAAAGGAAATCATATTGTATACGACGAGACCGATACGCGATCACGAAGAAAATGGAAGAGAATATTTCTTTGTGACAGACAGTGAGATTGACAAAATGGAAAACGAAGGAAAAATTATAGAAAAGCGTGTTTACCATACCGTATACGGTGATTGGATTTATGCAACAGCAGATGATGGACAGTTTGATGATAATTCTGTTTATATGACAATTGGAACACTTGAATCGTATGTGCCGATTCGTGCGCATTTTGGAGCAGAAACTATGATTCCTGTGTATCTTGAGGTAGAGGATGGGCTCCGCTTAGAGCGGGCTATTGCAAGAGAGCGCACGCAAAAAACTGCAAAATATGAGGAGATGTGCAGACGCTTTTTGGCTGATCAGGCCGATTTTTCTGAAGAAAAGCTAAAGGCTGCAAATATTATAAAACGCTTTAAGAATGAGGATAGAGAGTGCTGTCTTAAAGAAGTTTTATCATACATTGAACATGAACTGTAACTAGACTATTTATTAAAGTTGTGCTATGATAAATGCAGTTCATAAACAGAAAAATGGATCGTTACGATAAGATGGGAGGCGATTTTGATATGCATGCAGGCGGTTTTTCAGAATTAATCGGAAATGAACAGATAAAGGAACATTTTTTACATGCGATCTCTTCCGGGAAGGTATCACACTGCTATGTCATAAGCGGAGAGGATGGTCTGGGAAAGATGACGGCGGCGAAGGCATTTGCACAGACATTGGAGTGTCAGGCAGAACCTGCCAACAGACCGTGCGGCGTGTGCCATTCATGCACACAATTTTTGAGCGGTAATCATCCTGATGTAATTTTTCCAGGTCATGAGAAGCCAACGGTAATCGGTGTAGATGACGTCAGAACTCAGATTATCGGAGATATCCAGATTAAGCCATATTGCAGTCCGTATAAGATTTATATTGTAGACGAGGCGCAAAAGCTGTCTGTTCAGGCACAGAATGCTCTTTTAAAGACAATAGAGGAGCCTCCGGCTTATGGTATTATTTTATTGCTTACAACAAATGCAGCATCAATGCTTGAAACAATTCTTTCAAGAAGCATTGTACTGAATATGAAGCCAGTTGAGTCAGAAGCATTTACTTCGTACATGAGAGAAAAAGGTGTGGATGAGGATAAGATTCCAACACTTGAAAAATTCTCACAGGGAAATATCGGAAAGGGATTGAAGCTGGCACAGTCGGATGATTTTATTTCAATGATTCAGACGATTATGCTATTATTAAAGACAGCCTCTAAGATGCCATTTTCAGAGCTACTTGAAAGTATTGCAAAGCTTGAGGAATATAAACTGAGCATTAAGGACTGCTTTGGTTTTATGCAGATGTGGTATCGAGATATTCTGATCTTTAAGGCAACAAGAGATCCGAATCTTCTGATCTTTGCAGAGGAGTACAGCGCAATCAATAAGGTTGCTCAGACATGTGGTTATAATGAAATAAACCGCATTCTGGAGGCTATAAATACCGCGTCAGCCAGACTGGACGCAAATGTAAATTTCCAGCTTACGCTGGAGCTTTTGTGGCTGACGATCAGAGAGTGCCAGAAATAGGAAAGGTTTGGAAAAATTATGATAAAGGTCATCGGTGTGCGTTTCCGCAGAGCCGGAAAGGTGTATTATTTTAATCCGCTTGATATGGATATTACAACGGGAATGCATGTTATTGTAGAGACAGCAAGAGGCGTTGAGTATGGCTATGTTGTGCTTGGCGTGAAAGATATGGATGAAGAAAAGGTGTTTCAGCCATTAAAGCCAGTAATTCGTATTGCTACACCACAAGACGATGCAGTTGCAGATGAAAACAGACAGAAGGAAAAGGATGCATTTAAGATCTGTCAGGAAAAAATCGCAAAGCATGGTCTTGATATGAAGCTTATTGATGCAGAGTATACGTTTGATAATAATAAGGTTCTTTTTTACTTTACGGCAGATGGAAGAGTTGATTTTCGTGAGCTTGTAAAGGATCTGGCATCGGTATTTCGTACTCGTATTGAACTTCGTCAGATTGGTGTGCGTGATGAGGCAAAGATTATTGGTGGAATTGGCAGCTGTGGAAGACCATTGTGCTGTAATTCATATTTATCAGAATTTGCGCCAGTTTCTATCAAGATGGCAAAGGAGCAAAATCTGTCTTTAAATCCTGTTAAAATTTCCGGTGTCTGCGGACGATTGATGTGTTGTTTAAAGAACGAGGAGGAGACATACGAGTATTTAAACAGTAAGCTTCCAAGTGTAGGTGATTGTGTGACGACAGATGACGGACTAAAGGGAGAGGTTTCAAGTGTAAGTGTGCTTCGCCAGGAAGTAAAAGTCATCGTTACCGTAAATAAGGATGAGAAGGAAATTCGTGAATACAAGGTTTCTCAGCTGAAATTCCGTCCTCATAAGAGAAGGGAAAAAACGCAGCTGTCCGATAAGGAATTAAAGGAGCTTGAAGATTTAGACAGGCTTGACAAGAGGGAAGGAAGGTCTAAGCTTAATGATAAGTGAGCTTAAGCCAGGTGAGAGATTAGACGATTTAGAGCGCAACGGGTTAATGCTGATTCAGCATCCGGGACGTTTCTGCTATGGCGTGGATGCAGTGCTCCTATCGTGGTTTGCAAAGGCTTCTGAGGGAGAGCGTGTGCTGGATTTTTGTACTGGGACAGGTGTGGTTCCTATTTTAATGACGGCAAAGACAGCGGCATCGCATTTTACTGGTCTGGAGATCCAAGAGGAAGTTGCAAAAATGGCATCTCGAAGTGTGATGTTAAATCATCTAGGGGATAAGGTATCAATTATCTGTGGTGATTTGAAAAATACAAAGACTCTTTTTGGAAAAGGCGTTTTTAACGTAGTCACAGTCAACCCACCGTATATGGCAGGTGGAAGCGGCCTTGTAGGTGCTGATTACAGTAAGGCAGTATCGCGTCATGAAATTTTATGCAGCTTAGAGGATGTGATTCGTGAGAGTGCGAATGTATTGGTGGCCGGAGGACGTATGTATATGGTGCACCGACCATATCGTCTTGGAGATATCATATGTCTGATGAAGCAATATAAAATGTCACCTAGGCGCCTTTGTATGGTGCATCCAAAGGCATCGCAGGAGGCTAATCTGGTGTTGATAGAAGGAATCCGTGGCGGCAATACGCAGATTCGCGTCGAAGCGCCTCTTGTATTGTTTGACGAAGATGGACAAGAGAGCAAACAGATTAAAATGATTCACGGAAGGCTCTGAAAAGACACAAACATGAAAATGGAAGGAAGAAAGTTATGGCAGGAATGCTTTATCTGTGTGCAACTCCGATTGGAAATCTTGAGGATATCACATTTCGCGTGCTGCGCACGTTAAAGGAAGTAGATCTTATTGCAGCAGAGGATACAAGAAATAGTCAAAAGCTTCTGAATCATTTTGATATTCATACGCCAATGACAAGCTATCATGAATACAATAAATATGATAAGGCTGAATATCTGGTTGGTTTGATTCTGGATGGCAAAAATATTGCCTGCATTACAGATGCAGGAACGCCGGGCATTTCTGATCCAGGTGAAGTTCTGGTTCAAAAGTGTTATGAGGCAGGGATTAAGGTGACATCTCTTCCCGGCCCTGTTGCATGTATAACCGCACTTACTATGTCTGGTTTATCTACAAGAAGATTTGCATTTGAGGCATTTCTTCCGGCAGATAAAAAGCAGCGTGCGCAAATTCTTGAGGAATTACAGGATGAGACAAGAACTATTATTCTTTATGAAGCACCTCATCACCTCGTAAAGACGCTTGAGGAGCTTTTTAAGACACTCGGATCAAGAAAGGTTCGTATATGCAGAGAGCTTACTAAAAAGCATGAGACTGTCTATGCAGATACGTTAGATGGTGCATTAGCTCATTATCGCGACATAGAGGAGCCGAGAGGTGAGTGCGTAATTATCATTGAGGGAGCTGACAGAGAAGATTTAAATAAGCAAAAACAACAGTCATGGGAAGAAATGACAATTGAAGAGCACATGGCGCTGTATGAAGATATGAACCGCAAGGATGCGATGAAGCAGGTTGCGAAGGATCGCGGTGTCAGCAAGAGATATTTATCAGGCATTGTTAAAGTCAGAAAGTAACTAATAGCCTCTGGGGACAGTACATGTCCCCAGAGGCTCTTTTCTTTAATTATTCAATTTCACCGAGCAGATGGCGTGCAACATAGATGCCGCTTGCAGATGCATGGGATAGAGAGTGAGTAACACCGCTGCCGTCACCGATCACAAAGAGATTTTTGTGGCGAGTCTCAAGATGATTGTCGATCTGAACCTCCATGTTGTAAAATTTAACTTCGACACCATAGAGAAGTGTGTCATCGTTTGCAGTACCAGGAGCAATATTGTCAAGCGCATAGATCATTTCAATGATGCCGTCGAGAATACGCTTTGGCATTACAAGGCTTAAATCGCCTGGCGTAGCATCAAGAGTTGGTGTAAGGAAAGACTCTGCGATACGCTTAGGGTTACTTCTCTGACCGCGGATCAAATCACCAAAGCGCTGAACCATAACGCCGCCTCCAAGCATGTTAGACAGACGAGCTATACTCTCACCGTATTCATTGCTGTCCTTAAACGGTTCAGTGAAGTGTTTGGAAACAAGCAGTGCGAAGTTTGTATTCTTTGTGTGAAGGGCAGGGTTTTCATAGCTGTGTCCGTTTACTGTGATAATACCATTTGTGTTTTCTGTAACTACAGCGCCCTTTGGATTCATGCAGAAGGTACGCACACGATCCTGATATTTTTCAGTCTGGTATACAATCTTACTTTCATAGAGCTCATCTGTGATCGGGGCAAATACCTCAGCAGGAAGCTCTACGCGAACACCAATGTCAACACGGCTTGAATTTGTTGGAATTTCAAGGTTATGGCAGATTTGCTCCATCCATTTGCTTCCACTTCGACCAACGGAGATAATACATTTCTCACATGTATATTTCTCGTTCTCTGTAATAATCTCATAGTCACCATTGTCCATGATTGCAACATTCTGAACTGGTGTCATGAAATAGAAACTAACCTTGTCTTTTAACAAATTATAAAGGTTACTGAGAACTTCATAGTTTTTATCTGTTCCAAGATGACGAACAGATGCCTCAAGAAGGTGAAGGTTGTGCTGCAGACAGACACGTTTAAAGCTGGAATTTGCAGAAGAGTATAGGCGTGTGCCCTCGCCACCGTAGGTCATATTGATTTCATCAACATATTCCATAAGTTCCGTTGCTTTGTTTTTTCCGATGTACTCGTAAAGTGTGCCGCCAAATTCATTCGTAATATTATATTTTCCATCAGAGAAAGCACCGGCACCGCCAAAGCCATTCATGATAGCACAGGTTTTGCAGTGTATACATTTTGTTACGCGCTTGCCGTCAATTGGGCACTTTCTTTTCTCAAGACGATTTCCAGCCTCAAATACAGCGATTTTTAAATCAGGGCGTTTGGTTGCCAGTTCGTATGCGGAGAAAATACCGCCAGGACCGGCGCCGATAATAATAATATCGTAATGTTTCATAAAAACCTCATTTCCGCGCAAATAAGACTTTTTTTCACAGGGGAAAAATGATATAATAAAAAATAGGGTGAAACTTTTTGCCCCATAGTGAAGTGTGCGCTTGTATTATAATTTATTATAAGACAAGCTTAAATTGCCTGTCAAGCACTGAAAAGAGTCATATTATTAAGAATCTGGAAGAAAGTTATTGACAGAAAAGGCGATGCGTGATACTAATAAAAATGGAGATAGGTTACAATGGAGAGTCATTTGATGATTTTTCACAAAAAAATAGTTTGGCAAAACTGTCGAAAGGCAGTGACGCAAAGCTATAGGGACTGTAAAATGTCAGCCAGCTGCAGTTAAAAATTGCAGGGGAAACTCTGTGATTTTTTAGTATTAAGAAGTAATTGTCTAGAGATACAATAGGAAGAGGGAGTACTGGATGAGAAAAAATAAGGTATTATTGAAACGAGCCGCATCGTTGTTTACTGCTTTTGTTATATTGGCAGGATCGGCAACTTATGCACAAGAAGAACAGACATCGCAGGAAGTACTAAGTCAGGAAATGTTGTCAGAATCATCTTCTGAGTTATCAGAGGAACTAGTTAATGGTACTGATCCCGAGATATTAGAACTGACATCAGAAACGATAACTGAAAGTATAGAAGAACAGACTCAGGAAGCAGAAAGCGAAAGTACACAAGAACAGACTCAGGAAACAGTAAATGAGAATTTGCCAGAACTGGTACAGGAATCTAATAGTGAGGATGAGACAACTGAGTGCTCAACGGATGCATTTGTAGATTCAACTGATGAAGATATGGATTCTGATATTTATGAAATTGGAGATGAGTTTGTAAAGACATTTTCATTTGATATGATAGTAGACAGAAATCCAATTTATTTAGGAATGGCAGGAATCAGTACAGCAACTGGAAACTATTATGATCAGCTTGATGCAACATCTAAGCGTATCTATAATGCGATTTACGAAGCAAATAAAAGTAGTGCCAGTACAGCAAAGATGAAGTTGAACCTGACAAAAATTTTTGAAAATCAGAAGGTAACAAAGGGAGCCAATGGTAAGGCTGTATATTCAGAAGAAACAAAGCAGGCAATTTTTGCATGGCTTAGCAGTTATGTAACTCCAGCATATTTAGCATTGACATATGATCATCCAGAGTTAGTATGGCTTTCAGGTGCAAAATATACTATTGGTTATAGCGTATATACACCGCTGTTCGAGTCAGGCGAAATAAGTATTATAACAGATCTTGAGCTTGCAGGAAGTACATTTACCATAATACCTACTAAGGATACTGGGGGACTTACAGGAAGTAAAGTAAATCCATTGTTTGATGGAACAAAATCACAGATTGATGCTATGCTTCCAGCAAATGCAACTACATATGATAAAGTAAAGGCAGTTCATGACAAGATTTGCAGTATGGTCAGCTATGAAAATAATATGCAAAATATCGGAAATCCGTATTATCAGACGCCATATAGTCTATATTATGATGCAGATGGTGATGGAAAGATTGAAACTGTTTGTGCTGGATATGCAAAGATGATGAAGCTCCAGTGCAATAAATATGGTATTCCATGTGTGCTTGTTACTGGTGTAACAGACAGTGGAGAATATCATATGTGGAATTATGTTCAAATGGAAAATGGCGTATGGTACGCAGTGGATGCTACGTGGGATGATCAGTCTACCACTATGTACGACTTTTTCTTAGTAGGTTCAGAAACATACTCATCAGCAGCATTTGGAACAAAGAAATTTGTAACTACTCATGTTCCAAGTGGAAAATGGACGACTAGTGCAGATTGTGTATTTAGCTATCCGATTTTAAGCACTACAGCATATAAATCAAATATTTCAGTTGTTCAGGAGGGTTTGGTACAAAATACAGACGGAAGTTGGTCTTATTATAAGAACAATCAAATTGATTCAAATTATACTGATTTGGTTCAATGCGGAAATGATCTTATTTATATCAAAAATGGTGTTCAGAATACTTCCTTTACGAATCTTTTAAATATCAAAAATAAATGGTATTATGTGGTGAAAGGAAAAGTTGATAAGTCTTATACTGGTCTGGTACTTTACTATGGAACTTGGTATTATATTAAGCAGGGTGTTCTTGACTGGAATTATACAGGACTTTGCCTGTATGGAGGAACCTGGTATTATGTAAAGAAGGGTGCGCTTGACTGGAATTATACAGGACTTTGTCTGTATGGAGGAACCTGGTATTATGTGAAGAAGGGTGCGCTTGATTGGAATTATACAGGTGTTTGTGACTACTATGGAACAAATTATTACATAATAAAAGGTGCGTTAAATTGGGGATATAATGGAACAATTACTTGGAATGGAAAAAAACATTCAGTAGTCTGGGGAGTAGTCAAGTAATTGAAATTAGATGAATGAAATGATTAAAAAGAAAGACATGCTGCCTATCGTAATAATGATGGGCAGAATGTCTTTTTTTATTTATTTTTATTAAGTCCAATCTGCTCTTTTAAGGAATTAAGGGCATCGGCATATTTTTTTGAAGTAAGCATTGGGTTTCCTTTTAAAAGGATAATCTTACGAAAATCCATACGCTTTGAGATAGCATTTTTCAGTTCACCTAAATAGGCAAAGCGTTCTTTGAGTCGAATAACATCGGCTGTTTTTTCCTTTGGAACAAGAGAGTAAAGCTTTTCGAGGTATTCAGAAACAGAAGTCTGAAATTCCTCAATACGAGAACTCTCCGGCTTTTTTATAGTGCCAATCTTATCGCGAAGCGTCTCGCTTACGGAATCAGTAAGTACAATAAAGCGTTCACGAAGCTTTTCTGCATCTGATTTTAGATTAGTAATAGATTCAAGAATCTGACGCAGATCCATAGCAGCATGGAAGGAGGAAGCAAAGTCGATTGAAAAAACTATAGTGATCACAAAAAGAGCGCCAAAGCATACACTTTGAGGAATCCTTTCTAATAAAGCCGATATGCGCGGATGAACGACACGGATCAAAAGAAGTGTAAAAACACCCCATGCAAGCGAGGAGCTTAGGCAGATATGTCCCTGTATATTAAACTTTTTGTCACTGTAATCCCAGTAACGCACCTGAAAAAGTGCTTCCATAACGACACCGGTAACGTATTCAAGCATTGTGGCTGCAATAAGTCCAAGCAGAAAAATACCAACGTCAGACGATTGCACTGGGTAGGTGGCACAGAGCATGACTACAGCGCCGATTCCATAGATC
>ERZ837590.1350-NODE-1350-length-13238-cov-3.116514_pt1 | contig 13238 bp, 10 predicted proteins | sample MGYA00519573_ERZ837590 | MGnify/ENA primary metagenome ERZ837590 (study PRJEB31850, sample SAMEA3708820) | human gut metagenome | biome: human gut; feature: human-associated habitat; material: faeces | place: China | collected 2014 ... | reverse complement strand
CCCAGCGGTTGAAAGACTTAATGTCCATCGGCGAGAGCTTCCAGATTTTACGCCCGTCGTCGATGCGATCCCGCAGACGGCGCTCCTGCTCCTGCGGAGAGACCTCCAGCCAGTACTTGAGCAGAATAATGCCCGATTCGACCATGCCGCGCTCCACCATCGGCGCGCCGTCGAGGAACTTCTGCACCTCCTCCGGCGTACAAAAGCCCATCACCCGTTCGACGCCGGCGCGGTTATACCAGCTGCGATCGAAAATCACGATTTCGCCGGCCGCCGGGAGATGCTTGATATAGCGCTGAAAGTAGAGCTGGCTTTTTTCGCGCTCGGTGGGCGAGGGTAAGGCGACGACCCGAAAGATACGCGGGCTGACGCGCTCGGTGATGGCCTTAATGGTGCCGCCTTTCCCGGCGCCGTCCCGGCCTTCAAAGACAATGCACACTTTCAGTCCCTTGTGCACTACCCAGCGCTGCAGTTTCACCAGCTCAACGTGGAGTTTGCGCAGCGCTTTCTCGTACGCTTTGTTGTCGAGCGGCGCGATTTTTGCCGCCGTGTCGACCGGATTACCGCTTTTCTTGTTGCCCATCGCCATGCTCCGTGTTGCCGAGGTATCCCTTTGAAGTGTAATCCTCCCCCGGCGAGGCGGCGGAAAATTATTCGCCGGGTTTTCCCGCCAGGATGACTTCCAGTCCCACCCGCTGCCCCCACGACAGCTCCAGGGTGTTACCGTCCGGGTCGGCAAAGAAAGCGAAATAGCCCACCGGATCGCCCAGCTGCTCCGGCTCCCGGCGTAAAACACCTTCCCGCCGTGCGAGGGCCACTTTCTCATCGATCTCGGCCTGGGTGGCGCAGGCGACGCCGAGATGGCCGAACGGTCCCAGCGGCGTATCGGCCGGATCGTCACTTTGCACCAGCACCAGGGCGAAAGGCCGGGTGCGGTCGCTGAGCCATGCCACTTTCCGCGCCGAGGGAAGGTCGGGCTCGCGCTGGTGTATGACGGTCATCGCGGTATAGCGGGTATAAAAATCGATGCTGCTGGCCAGACAGCGGACGGTAAAGGCGACATGAGTAAAACCGACATCAACACTATGCATGGATAATTCTCCCAAGGTGAACGATGTTTTGACTTTACAACCTCAAGTTAACTTGAGATCAATGAGGTGTTTATCTCTTTGAGCTCACTGATTTTGATAGGGGATTGTTTCTACGAAACCACGCCGCCGGTATGCCACGCGGCTGGGGAACATGAACGAATCAGGCTGTTGTATGGAGGAAACTGCCGTCGGGCGTTTTTAGCTGGTGTGTCGGGGCGGGATGGTAAATAATGCCGGCCGGCTCTCAATACCCCTATAAGATGTATGAAAAAAACGATTTTTTCACTGGCGCTGGGCACCTTTGGACTTGGCATGGCGGAGTTTGGCATTATGGGCGTGCTGCCGGATATGGCGCACGATGTCGGAATATCCATACCCGCCGCCGGCAATATGATTGCCTGGTATGCCTTCGGCGTGGTGATCGGCGCGCCGATCATGGCGCTGCTCTCCAGCCGGTTTTCCCTGAAATCGGTGATGCTGTTCCTGGCTGGCCTGTGTATTCTCGGCAATACCCTGTTTACCTTCTCCAGTAGCTACGCCATGCTGGCGCTTGGCCGGCTGGTTTCCGGGTTTCCCCACGGGGCGTTCTTTGGCGTCGGCGCGATTATCCTGTCGAAAATCGCGCCCCCGGGGAAGGTGACCGCCGCGGTGGCGGGGATGATTGGCGGCATGACGATCGCTAACCTGGTGGGCGTCCCGGGTGGAACCTGGCTTGGGCATCACTTCAGCTGGCGCTATACCTTTGCGCTTATCGCGGTATTTAACGTGGCGGTATTTCTGGCGATCTTCTGCTGGGTGCCCACGCTTTATGACCGGGCCAGCACGCGGCTGCGCGAGCAGTTCCGTTTTCTTGCCTCCCCGGCGCCGTGGCTGATTTTCGCCGCCACCATGTTCGGTAACGCCGGCGTGTTTGCCTGGTTCAGCTATATCAAGCCCTTTATGCTCAACGTCTCCGGCTTTGCTGAAAGCAAGATGATGCTGATTATGATGCTGGCGGGGCTGGGAATGGTGGTCGGCAATCTGTTCAGCGGCAAAATTTCCGGGCGCTACAGCCCGCTGCGCATTGCGGCCATGACCGACGGGGTCATTGCCGTGACGCTGCTGCTGATCTTTGCCTTCGGTGAACAGAAAGTCGCTTCGCTGGCGCTGGCGTTTATCTGCTGCGCGGGACTATTCGCCCTGTCAGCGCCGCTGCAGATCCTGCTGCTGCAGAACGCCAAAGGCGGCGAGATGCTGGGGGCGGCCGGGGGACAGATCGCCTTTAACCTCGGCAGCGCCATCGGCGCCTTCTGCGGCGGAATGATGATCGCCCAGGGCTTTGGCTGGAACAGCGTGGCGCTCCCCGCCGCCGCGCTGTCGTTTCTGGCGATGAGCGCCTTGCTCATCTATGGCTGTCATCAGCGGCGACAAGCTTACTAACGACGCCTACTCACGCCAGGGTTCGCCCAGGGTAAGCATCAGGCGGTTGGCCCAGGCGAAAAAGGCCGCGGACTGCAGCAGATCCAGCTGGGCCAGAGTATCTAAGCCCTGCTCATCAAGCGCCGCCAGATGATCGGCGTTTAACGCGGGTGGCGTCACCGATAGCGCGGCGGCGGCGTCGATTTCCGCCTGCCAGCGCGGCGATTGCCCATCGCGTAGATCCTCTCCCGGCGTCACCGCCAGCAGCGTGTCGACGGCGGTCTCGTCCTTCGCCAGCTGCGCCGCTTTGCGGGCATGCACCGAGGCGCAGTAGATACAGCCGTTGATTTTACTGGCGACCGTGGCGGCCAGCTCGCGTTCGGCGCGCGGCAATCCTCCCGCGGTATAGAAAATGCCCCTATCGGTCAGGGTCCGCTGCTCCAGCACCGGCTGGTTGCGCGCCAGCAGGCGAAAGTAGGGGGAGTCGCTATGGCCATATTTGGCCAGAATCGCCTGTTCTTCAGCGTTGAATTCCGCCAGCGGTTTATCGGCCAGCCAGGGTTCCCAGTGCAGCTCGTCGCGGGTGAAGCGAACCGGGGCCGCTTTGCCGCTCTGCGCGTACGGGGTGGTATGCCAGTATCCGGCGACCAGCGGCGTATCTGCGCTGACGATGGGCTTATGGTTGAGCGCCCGCAGGCCCAGCAGCAGTCGGCTCTGGAAGCTGACAAAGGCTACCAGCTGCGCCAGGGTGACGATGCCCCGCAGGCTCCAGCCCGCGCCGGTTAAGGTGTGCAGCGCGCCGGGAGTGGCTTCAACGGGGGTGAAGGTGAGCAGGCGGGCAAAGGCCAGCGCCGGGACCAGACGATCGGTGGTCGGATCGGCGAGGCCGAAACCGGCATAGTGCGCCGCAAGCGCGTCCGCCTGGTGCAGTTTTGCCACCTTCGCGGCCACCGCGAAGCGTTCATCAAGAGGAAAGTCAGCGTCCTGCTGGCGGAACAGCACTTCATAACTTCCCTGGGCGTGACGGGTGGCGGCATCGCGGACGGCGCGCGCCTGATCGAGCGGGGAACCGGGGGCGATCTCCGCCAGTTCGGCCAGAATATCCTGACTCAGCGTCATGGGGACTCCTTATCTGATGTGGGGGGCAATATGCTGAGCGATCAGCTCAATGGAACGCAGCGTATCCCGGTGCGAAGGCTCGACCGAGTGCACCTGAAACGAAATATCGGTGGCGCGGGCCAGCACGCTGTCCTGCGCCAGGGAGGCAATAACATGCTCAGGATCGCCAACGTGGGCATCAAGCTGTTGCAGATAGTCGGTGACACTGTCACCTTCTATCGTATGACCCGCCGCCCGGTGCTGAGTTGCCTGCTTGCGCAGACCGGGCTCGGCGACCTGCAGGGCGTGGGCGTGACTGTCGGCGACGAAGGCGGTGCGCGAGGCGAGGATCCGCGGCGCAACGCCGTTCGGCAGCGCCGCAAGGTAGGCGTCAATGATCGGGTTCTGAATGGCGTCCAGCGGCAGGCGTGGCTCGCCGGACGGCCGTGGCTGAGTGCGGGACAGCATCAACCCGTGTCCCGCCTGACCGGCGCGGATGGCGCCCTCCGCAGAGAAGGTGGCGATCCAGATACGCTCCGCCAACTGCGGCGCCGGCGGATAGAGACGGTTGTCCGGGTGGCTCAGCGTGTCGCCGCGCCAGGCGCTATGGATCAGGTGCAGATGGTCGGCAAACGCCGCCCCGCGCTGCTCGCTGGTCAGGCCGAAGGGCAGAAATGACGTTGGCGTGCCGCCGGAGCCAAAACCCACCTCCAGACGTCCGTCGGTGAGTAAATCCAGTACCGCTGCGTCTTCGGCGACGCGCAGCGGATTTTCCATCGGCAAGGTGATAATCGCCGTACCGAGGCGGATCCGGTCGGTCTGCGCCGCGACGTGGGCGAGAAACACCAGCGGTGAAGGCAGGCCGCCTTCCTGTTCATGAAAATGGTGCTGGGCAATCCATGCGCTGTCGAAGCCCAAACGCTCCGCGTGGCGGATCTGTTCGGCCGCCAGCCGGTAGCGCGTTTGCGCGGAGCCCTGATCGAGCAGACGGGTAAAAAAACCGAGGCGTTTTGGCATTATGCGTTCTCCGTGTGGGCCTGTGCTAAGCGGGAGGAAACCTGGGGAATGGCGGCGATCAGTTCGCGGGTGTAGGCCTGCTGCGGGGCGGCGAACAGGCGGTTTACGTCGCCATGCTCCACCACCTGGCCGGCGCGCAGCACCGTGACGCTGTCGGCGATCCGCCTGACCGTCGCCAGATCGTGGGTAATGAACAGGTAGCTCAGACCCAGCTGCTGCTGTAGCTGCTGCAGCAGGGCGAGGATCTGCGCCTGAACGGTGACGTCGAGCGCCGAAGTCGCTTCGTCAAGGACCAGTATCGCCGGCTCGAGGATCAGCGCCCGGGCAATCGCCACCCGCTGCCGCTGGCCGCCGGAAAGCTCCCGCGGCGTACGCGACAGCAGCTCGGGGGCCAGGGCCACCCGGGCGGCAACGCTCTCCACACGCTGGCAACGCGTCGCCGCGCTGAGGCGCTCAAAGTTTTTTAACGGCTCTTCGATAATCGCAAACAGCGTCTGGCGCGGGTCGAGCGAAGCGAAGGGGTTCTGGTAGACAAACTGGATCTTGCGCCGCAGCTGACGCTGTGCCTCGCGGCTGAGATGCCCGGCGTCGATACCGTCGATGATGACCTGTCCGGCGTCGGCGCGCTCAAAGCCCAGCAGGATCCGCGCCAGGGTGGTTTTCCCGGAGCCGGATTCGCCCACCAGCGCATGGGTGCTGCCGCGTCTGACCTCAAAGCTGACGCTGTCGAGCGCCTGCAGCGCCTGTTTGCCCAGCGAGAAGCGTTTGCTGATCCCCTCCACGCGAATGGCCGGCGTGGCCAGCGGCCGGTGACGCGCCGCCGTTAGCCTCAACGGCGCATCCTGCAGGTCGTGGAGCAGCTGGCGGGTGTAAGGATGCTGTGGACGCTGGACAATCGTCTCGGTGGCGCCTTGTTCCTGAATCTCTCCCTGGCGAAACACCATGATCCGGTCGGCGCGTTCGGCGGCCAGCGCCAGATCGTGGGTGACAAACAGCACGGCGGTACCCGACTCGCGACGCAGGATATCGAGCAGGTCGAGAATGCGCTTCTGCACCGTGACGTCGAGGGCGCTGGTGGGCTCGTCGGCAATAATCAGATCCGGCTGCAGGGCAATGGCGATGGCTATCAGCACCCGCTGTTTCATCCCGCCAGACAGCTGATGCGGATACTGGTCAAAACGCTGTTCCGGGTGGCTGAGACCGACTTTAGCGAGCAGGTTAAGAACCTGCTGTCGGCGCTCAGCGGCGGAGAGGGACTGATGCAGCCGCAGGATCTCTTCCACCTGCTGACCAATGGTTTTTACCGGGTTGAGCGAATTACCGGGATCCTGCGGGACCAGGCTGATGCTCACTCCGCGCAGGCGGTTCAGGCGTTTATCCGACCAGTCGCTAATCACTTCGCCATTGAGGACAATCCGCCCGGCATCCCGGCGGGCATTATCCGCCAGCAGGCCGATAATGGCCTGCGCGGTGGTGGTTTTCCCCGAGCCGGATTCTCCGACGAAGGCCAGCATTTCGCCGCGCTGGATGGAAAAGCTGATGTTGTGCACCACCTCGCGCCATTCGCCCCGCGAGCGGTAGCTGATGCGTAGATCTTCAACGGACAAAACGGTCATGGGCGTGCTCCACTCCACTGGCGGCTAAGACGATTGGCGGCAAGGACCACGGCGACCACGGCGAGGCCGGGGAAGGTGGTCAGCCACCAGGCGGTTGACAGGTAATTGCGACCTTCGGCGATCAGTAGTCCCCACTCCGGGACCGGCGGCGGGGTGCCGTAGCCGAGGAAACTGAGGGTGGCCAGGGCCAACATCGCCTGTCCGAACTGCAGCGTCGCGAAAGCAAGCACCGCAGTGAGCGAGTTGGGCAGAATATGGCGCCAGAAGACGGCGAAAAAGGTGCCGCCGCTGCCCCGGGCCGCCTCGACGTAATCGCTGTGGCGCACGCGCACCACTTCTGCTCGCGCCAGGCGCGCGAAGCTGGCGATAGCCGCGACGCCAACCGCCACCGCCGCATTCACCGTGCCGAAACCCAGCAGAATAATCACCGTGAGCTGCAGCAGCAGGGAGGGGATGGCCAGCAGGACATCGACCAGGCGCATGATGGTGGATTCCACGCGTCCGGCCAGCGCCCCGGCGAGGGTGCCAAGGGCGGTACCCACCACCAGGCCGATGGCGACGGCGATCAGCGCCGCCGACAGGGAATGCACCGCGCCGTAAACCACCCGCGTCCACAGGTCGCGCCCCAGCTGGTCGGTACCCAGCCAGTAGTGCGCCTGCGGCGCCAGGCGCTGAGCGCCGGGGATCCCCTCCAGCGGGTTAGCGGAGGTAAACCACTGTGGGGCAATGGCCATTAACAGGGCGGCGATCATCACCGCCCACGCCAGCCACAGGCCAGGCTGCAGGCGCACTCTACGCCACTCCGGGCGGCGGCGAACCGCGATGGTATAGTCGACCAGGCTCATTTCGCACCTCCGGTCTGTAAATGGAGTCGGGGATCCAGTCGCGGCATGACCAGGTCGACCAGCAGGTTGATCAGGACGAAACCGAGGGCGGAGATCATCACCACCGCCTGTAGTACGGCGATATCCTGGTTATTGACCGCCTGCTGGGTCAGCTGGCCGAGGCCGCTGCGGCCGAAAACGGTCTCGGTGATCAGCGCCCCGGCAATCAGTTCGCCGAGCAGCAGCCCGGCAATATTCAGCGCCGGCAGCAGGGCATTCCCCATCACATGGCGCCAGAGGACGCCCGTTTCGCTCATGCCCTTGGCGCGGGCGACCGCGACGAAGGGCTGAACCGCCACCTGATCCATGCTGCGCATCAGGATCTGCGCCAGCGGGGCGGAGATGGGCAGCGCGACGGCGATAACCGGTAAAATCAGTCCTTCCAGTGGGCCGGGGTTGATTACCGGGATCCAGCGCAACTGAAACGAGAAGAGCTGGATCAGGGCGATACCCAACCAAAAGGTAGGTAGAGAGATAAACAGCACCGGTAGCGACTGCAGAAAATTGCTCAGCCAGCGCAGCCCCGGCAGCCGCGAGGCGAAAGCGAGGGCGAACGCCAGCGCCACCGCCAGCAGGAAGGCCGGCAGCGCGAGGCTTAAGGTATCCGGCAGGTTGCTGGCAATCAGACTGCTGACCGCCAGACCCGCCTGCAGGGAATAGCCGAAGTCGCCGTGCAGCATCGCCAGCAGCGTGTGCAGGTACTGGCGCCACAGCGGGCTATCGGCGCCGTAGGCCAGCCGCATCTCCGCAATTTGCGCCGAGCTCAGGCCAAGGTCCGGGTTCTGAAACTTGATCAGCACCGCATCCCCCGGCAGGACCTGCAGCAGGAAAAAGGTGAGGGTAAAGGCCGCCCACAGGACCAGCAGCCCCTGGCCGAATCGTCGCAGAAGATAAGCGCTCATAACCGGCCTCTTAGTGCTTGTCCAGCCACGCGCCGTAGAACGACGGACGACCGACGGCCTCGAAGCTGACGCCTTTGACCCACGGCGCGCCGGCGAACACCTGCGGCTCTTCGAAAATAGGGATCACATAGGCGTTATCGATCAGATAGCGCTGGGCGTCACCGGTTAACTGCAAGCGCTGCTGCGGCTCAACCGCCGCGGAGATGCCGGTCAGCAGGTCATTGAGCTTATCATCGCGGAAGCGCTGCACTTTATCGCTGGAGCCGCCTTTCTGCAGCAGCGCATCGCGGTTGTTGGGGAAGAACATACTTTTCACCACATCCGGGTCGGCGCGGCCCACTTCTGAGACGGTGAGCGGGGTTTTCTGCGGGTCGAGGTTATCCAGCGTACGGCTACCGGCATCCCCGGCTTTGACCGTCAACGCCACACCCACCTGGCGCCACTGCTGGGCGATCAGCTGCAGCACTTCCTTATTCTGCGGCTGCGGCAGCGACTCATAGACGGTCAGCGCCAGCCGCTGACCGTCTTTGCTGCGAATACCGTCGGCGGCGGGCTTCCAGCCGGCGTCATCCAGCAACTGCCGGGCTTTGGCCTGGTCGAAGGTGAGTTTATCGCTGAGATTGACATAGCCGGCGGCAGAGCTGGCCAGCACGGAGGTGGCTTGCGGGTAGTTAGCGGAGAACAGCGTCTCCACCACCTGCCTGGCGTTGGTGGCATGGAGCAGGGCCTGACGCACCCGCAGGTCGGCGACCAGTGGGTTATCCGGGCGGAAGCTCAGGCTGTCGTTGACCCCGCGGGTAGGGGCAGCGTAGATCTTAAATCCCTGATCGGTAGCCTGCTTTTCATCGTAGGCCTGCACCTGGCGAATAAAGCCCGCCTGACCTGCCAGCAGCGCGCCGATACGCACGCTGTCTTCCGGCGTCACAATATAGGTGATGCCGTCGAGGTTAGCGGGCCCCTGCTGGGCAATGTTTTTCGGCCCCCACTGGTAATCCTTGCGCGCCACCAGCGTCAGCTCGCGGCCTGGTTTTTCATCCTGCACGACGAAGGGGCCGGAGCCGATAATATGTCGGGCATCGCCCAGCTCTTCAAAATTACGCTGCAGGGTGCTGAGAGATACCAGACCGGAGCCGATGGTGGCGGTTCCCTGCAGGAAGCCCGGCGACGGCTTGTTGAAGTAGAATTTTACCGTCAGCGGGTCGATCACTTCGCTGCGCTGGTAGTTATTGATGACCTCCGAGACGGGCAGACGATGGGCTTTATCTCCCAGACCATAGGTATCGAAGTTTTTGGCGACGGCGGCGGCGTCCAGCGGTGTGCCATCTGAGAAAGTGACCCCTTTGCGCAGGTGGAAGGTGTACTCGGTTTTATCGGCATTGCTGGTCCAGCTCTCGGCGATCCACGGCTCAATCTCCAGCGTTTTCGGGTTCTGCCAGGTGAGCTTGTCGGTTATCTGATTGAGAATCCCGCCATTCGGGTAAAAGCCGCCGGCGGGCGGATAGAGATTGGTGTGCGGTTGCTGCTCCAGATAAATTAAGGTGCCGCCTTTAACCGGCGTGTCGGCGGCCCAGACGGAAAAGGCGCCGGTGAGAAACAGCGCGGCCAGCGCGGGCAGGCGAAAATGACGATGCATGGTGAATTCCTTTGTTCTCTATTGTGTTGCCATCATCGGGCGCGGCTAAAAACAAAGGAACCAAGGAATTGCGCTAAGCATTTGCGGAAATTGCATTTACTTCCCGGGTTGGGAAGCGAGAGGACGTGCCAGGGGGATCGCCTCTCCCGGACGGGAGAGGCGCGGGTGATTAGCTACGCAGATCGATAACCATACGGCCGCGGATCTGACCTTGCTCCATCTCTTTGAAGATAGCATTGATATCTTCCAGCGGACGCAGGGTGACTTTCGGCACCACTTTGCCTTCGGCGGCAAACTGGAAGGCTTCCACCAGATCCTGACGGGTGCCGACCAGCGAACCGACCACTTCGATGCCGTCCAGCACCAGACGCGGAATATCGAGGCTCATCGCCTCCGGCGGCAGGCCCACCGCAACCACGCGGCCACCGGCGCGAACGGCATCCACCGCCGAGTTAAAGGCCGCTTTAGCCACCGCGGTTACTACCGCAGCGTGGGCGCCGCCGGTTTTTTCCTGAATCACTTTCGCCGCATCTTCATTGCGGGAGTTGATGGTCAGGTCGGCGCCCATCGAGGCCGCCAGCTCCAGCTGTCCGTCGTTGACGTCGATAGCGATCACTTTGGCGTTAAACACATTCTTCGCATACTGCAGCGCGAGGTTACCCAGCCCGCCGAGGCCGTAGATGGCGATCCACTGGCCCGGTTTGATGTGGGAGACCTTGACCGCTTTGTAGGTGGTGACGCCCGCGCAGGTGATGCTGCTGGCGGCGGCGGAGTCGAGGCCGTCCGGAACTTTTACCGCGTAGTTGGCGGTGACGATGCACTCTTCCGCCATGCCGCCATCGACGGTATAGCCGGCGTTTTTCACCGAGCGGCAGAGCGTCTCGTTGCCGCTGTTACAGTAATCGCAGTGGCCGCAGCCTTCGAAGAACCACGCCACGCTGGCGCGGTCGCCCGGCTTCAGGGAGGTGACGCCCGGGCCGACTTTTTGTACCACCCCGATCCCTTCATGGCCGAGAATGACGCCGGTTTTATCGCCAAAATCGCCGTTTTTCACGTGCAGGTCAGTATGACACACGCCGCAGCATTCCATTTTCAACAGCGCTTCGCCGTATTCCAGCGGGCGCAGCGTTTTTTCCGTGACGTTAACCTGATGGTCGTGGGTAACAACAGCTGCCTTCATGCCTGTCTCCTTGTGGGGGAATTGATTAACTTAATTAATGCAATAGTACCCAATAAGGATTAGACGCTGAGCGGTAAAATACAAGGCGCTTAGTACAGAATGTGGCTTTTTGCTACAGGGATAGCACAAAATTCAGACAACATCGCTATATTTGGTAGGTAATAATATTGACGCTGAATGGTCATGTTTTTGTCATCACTCGAATCTATTGTTTTGCGCATCAATTTCTTATAACAACAGAGTGATACAACAATGCATCTGGTAAAAACCATCCTCACCGCCGGTCTGCTTTTGTCCGCCGCCGCCCAGGCCCACAATGTGCTGGAATTTCCCCAGCCGGAAAACAACCCGGAAGAATTTTACGCCGTCACTGAGATCCCGACGGGCGGGATCATTAAGTACGAAACCGATGCTAAAACGGGGTTTATCGTCGCCGACCGCTTTCAGTCGATGCCGGTGGCCTACCCGGCGAACTACGGCTCGCTGACCCAGTCGCTGGCCGGGGATGGCGACCCGCTGGACGTGGTGTTTTATACCCGCGCGCCGATGGCCCCGGGCACGCTGATTAAGCTGCGGGCAATTGGTGTGCTGAAGATGATAGACGGCGGTGAGAAAGACGACAAAATCATCGCCGTACCGGCCAGTAAAATTGACCCGACCTACGACGACATCAAGACCATCTCCGATCTGCCGAAAATAGAACAGCAGCGGCTGGAGGCCTTCTTCCGGGTCTATAAAGAACTGCCGGAGGGGCGTAAAAAGGTCGAGCTGGCCGGCTTTAATGACGCCGCGGCCGCGAAGCAGGAGATCAAATCGGCCTGGGAGGCCTGGAAGGCGAAGAACCCGCAATAATATTCATCGCGGGCGCTGTCCGGCGCCCGCGGCATTCGCTTTCACGATCCCTGTGGCGGCAAAATCACACGTCACACGTCACACGTCACACGTCACACGACAACGCTTATCCCACCATATTGCATCTTGACGCAGGATGAAGGTGATGGTTGTATTGTACAACCATTTCATTTTCTGGACCCGCCGCTATGCCTGATACCCCCTTAATCCAACAGATTCGTACCGCCTCGCGGTTAATGGTGCGCGAGCTGGGCTTTATGAGCACCACGCTGGCCGCCACCCATTATTCACCTTCGGCGGTGCACACCCTGCTTGAGGTATCGATGAGGGGGGAGATGACGGCCGCGCAGCTGGTCACGTTGCTGGGACTGGAAAAATCAAGCGTCAGCCGGATGGTCTCTCGTCTGCTGGCGGCTGGTGAGCTGGAGGAGCGTCCTTGCGCGGAGGATGCGCGCGCGAAATCACTCGCCCTGACGGCAAAGGGGCACGATACGGTGGCGAAAATTAACGCCTGGGGTACCCGTCAGGTGGTGGAGGCGTTAGACCATCTGGATGAGACGCAGCAGCAAACTGTCGCCACTGGACTGGCGGCCTATGCCCGGGCGCTGGCGCAGTGTCGGGATAGCGCGCTTGCGGATACGGCTCCGCAAATTTCGCTGATGACCGGCTACCAGCCGGGGATGATCGGCCGGATAGCCCAGATGCACGGGGAGTATTACGCCCGTCATCATGACTTTGGCGCTTTTTTTGAAGGCAAGGTCGCCAGCGGCGTAGCGGAATTTGCCACCCGGCTCTCCTCCCCGGCCAACCAGATCTGGCTGGCGATCCGCGAAGGGAAAATCGTCGGCTCGCTGGCTATTGATGGCGAGGACCTCGGCCAGCAGGAGGCGCATTTGCGCTGGTTCATTCTCGATGACAGCTGCCGGGGAACCGGCATTGGCAGGCGGCTCCTCAGCGAGGCGATGGCTTTCTGCGATAGTCGCCAGTTTAGCGCGGTGCAGCTGTGGACCTTTAAAGGGCTGGACGCGGCCCGCAAACTGTATGAATCCTTTGGCTTCACGTTAATCCGCGAATGGCAGGGGGAGCAGTGGGGAAAGGTAATGACCGAGCAGCAGTTTACCCGGTCCGGAAACATCGGCTAAGGGTGTTGCGCCTTAGCCGGTGGGGGGACATGGAGATTACGTCAGTTGGTTAAGCAGGCGGGCAATCTCCTCTTGCCACTGTGCCTGCAGTGACGGCTTTTGATGTTTTGGCTTGCGGGCCATGTCGTCAGCCAGCCACTGCTCCAGGTCAATCAGCCGCGCCAGCAGCGCCTCCTCATCATCGTCAGCCCCGGCGGGTGTACTCTGCAAAGCGAGCCGACTGTCCGGGGCGGGCGCCACGGCCTGCAGACGGGCATAGACCTCCTCCAGACTGTGCCACTCCGTTAGCCCGGCGCTGTCGATCAGCCAGAAGCGGTTACAGCTTTCGCTAATCAGCTGGCGGTCATGACTGACCAGCAGCACGCCGCCGGGGTAATCGCGCAGCGTCTGCGCCAGCGCCGCTTTACCCTCCATATCAAGATGGT
>ERZ837590.1345-NODE-1345-length-13349-cov-14.578682_pt1 | contig 13349 bp, 12 predicted proteins | sample MGYA00519573_ERZ837590 | MGnify/ENA primary metagenome ERZ837590 (study PRJEB31850, sample SAMEA3708820) | human gut metagenome | biome: human gut; feature: human-associated habitat; material: faeces | place: China | collected 2014 ... | reverse complement strand
AAACCGACTTCAACATGCTCGCCACGTACAAAGAGAACCTGGACGACGCGTACTTTCTTATGAGCGCGCCCATGCTCGCCGGCAAGCCGCTGCTCATGGACGAAAACCAAAAGCTGCTGCTGCAATACAAAGTGGGCGAGGAAACGTTCGTGCTCGCCGGCTACCCCGAGTCAGTCGAGAAAAAGGGCATCCGCACCTACTGGAAAATGCGCAAAGTCGCCGAGCAGCGCACCTTCGTTAAGCGCCGCGACGAGCGTTTTAAGGTCGCCATGCGCCTGACCTACCAGCGCGACAACGCGCCGACCCCCGAGCCCGAGGACGCCATGACCATCGACGTCTCGGCTGGCGGCCTGGCCGTCTACCTCAACGATTATCCCGACGTGGGCGAGGCCCTGTCCGTGCAAATGCCCACAATCCGCCTGCAGGGAGAGCGCCACGAGCTGCCCGAGCAGCTGGGCATCGTGTGCTGGGTGCGCCGCGCGCCCAAGGGCAGCCTGTACCGCAACGTCTGCGGCCTGCAGTTCCGCTATGCCGACGACATGGAGCGCGAGCTCGTCAAAGAATACGTCGGCTACATCCGCGCCAAATATAAGATCTGATCGCCATGGCACTGTTCAAGCGTAACGACAATAAAGATCAAGCTGCCGAGGATTTGGCCGAGGATTTCGTCGAGGACCAGGCCGAGGACACGTCGCGGGATGCGCTCGACATCAATGCCGAGGACGTGCCCGGCGAGGATTCCGCGCCCAAGCAGGCTCCCACCTTCCGCAAGTGCTTTGGCAAACCCAAACGCAAGTCCAAGCCCAAGCGCAACCTCCGCGGCGTGGTGCGCATCGAGGAGCTGGAGCAGGCGCTGGCCGACCAGGACTTGGACGACATCGACCCCGACGCGGTCGTGTCCATGTATATGCCCAAGCGTCGCATGGAGCGCATCGGCGCGGCGCTGCTGCGCATGGACAAGCTGCAAAAAGCCCTCGTGGTGCTGGCGCTTGCCTTTGGCGTGTTGTTCGCCCTATCGTTTATGCAGGAAAACATGGGTAACTTCACCATCAACCTCAACCGCCTGGAGCTGTTCCGCCGCGGCGTGGCCATTGCCGACAACGGCGACTTTAACAACGCCACCGCGCGCCTGGCCGCCGACGCCTTGGACAACGGCACCAATATCGCTGCCGAGGACCTGCCCGACAACCTGGACGATATCGACGGCAGCCACAACGGCAAGAACTACGTGGCGTACACCTTCTATATCCGCAACGCCGGCAAGACCGATCTGGGCTACAGCGCCAAGCTCAAGGTGGTCAGCGCCAGCAAGGGCGTGGAGAAGGCCGCGCGCGTGAGGGTGTATCGCAACGGCGAGCCTACTACCTATGCGGCGGCTGCGACCGATGGCAACCCCGAGCCCAACACCGAGCCGTTTGCGTCCAAAGACGTGGTAACGACCATTAGCCACGCGAACTTCCGCGTGGGCGATGTGGACAAGTACACCGTGGTCATTTGGCTGGACGGCGACGATCCGGAGTGCGTGGACAAGATCATTGGCGGCGCGGTGGAGTTCGGTTTTGACTTTGATTCGTCTGAGACCGACGATTCGAGCCTGTTCGCTAAGTTCGTACAGGATATTGCCGATACCCTGACCGGCAACGACCCCATTAGCGCGAGCGGCAACGAGGCGCCCGATTACTACAAGGAACACAACGTGACTTGGAGTAACCGCCGCAACCAAAAGAACTCGCCCGCAGGGGACGGGGACAAGTAGAACGAACAAGCGCCGGGCCAGGATTGATTTCCCGGCCCGGCGCTTTTGGCGGTGGCTTATGCCGAGGTTTTGCCATCGGAGGCGGTGGCGGCTGAGGCGTCGTTCAGCAAGAACAGCCGCAGCGCGAGCTTGATCGCGTAACCCGGTTTGACCTGCGCCGAATCTCCCATGCGCTCGCCCAGGTCATTACAGTAGGCGTAGAGGTCGCGGATGAGGTCCGCGCCCGAGAGCGTGAACATGTAGCCCGCGTCCGAAAGCGCGTTGGGTGCTGCGGGCAGCCCCGCAGCCTGGCAAAAGCTCGCAAGGTCGGGGCTCATGACGGCCTCGTAGTCAATCGCGTGTCCGTCCTCCTGGGCGGTCTGCTCCTGCTCGCGGGTGTACGACAACGCCGCCGCCAGCACAAAGCTGGGCGTGGGGGCGTTGACGTCGTCGGTGGTGGCGACGAGCTTGCCGGCCGCTTGCGTGACCAGCCAGGCGACTTCGCGCTGGCAACGGACGGCTTTGCGCGTCACCGGTTTGATCGATCCGGCAGAAACACTTCCCTTGGGTTGATTGGCGGCAGGCATGGGCCCTCCCAACAAATAGCCCGTTTAGCAGGCAAAAAATGACACGTTCTGCATCAGTATAGCGAGCGGGAAGGGTTAGGGCGAAGCTCGGCGGAGGATGAATGTATGCGATGGCGTGGCGCTGCAGTCGCAAGCCTTAAGAGGGACTTATGGCTGCGATGGAGAGGGGTCAAATAAGGTGAATAGTGTTCACATACCCCTGCGCATAACCCGAGGTGGACCCATAAATCTGTCGGAATGTAAGCTCCCGAAAACTCATAAGGAAATCGTAAGAATTATGGTATTCTCGATTCCATGTCTAAAGGATGGACAAGCAACATCCAACACGAAAGCGCGGGCTCCCCTTCCGGGCTTCTCGAGGGTCATCTGGGATGAATGGGGAAAGAAAGGGGTCCGTATGGATACCAAGGCATTAAAAAAGCAGATGGGCGCCGCCATCGCCATGGTGCTGGTAGCAGCCGTAGCGTTGGGCTCTGCCACGTTCGCATGGTTTGTGACGAATAATACTGTCACGGCGAACACGAACACGATTTCCGCTCAGTCGAACGCTGCGTTTATGACGATTAAGTACAACGATACCGCCGTGGGCGTAAACAGCACCGAAGACACGGCAACCGATAACGTTGGCAAGGCGCTTTATCCGGCAACTTTCGGCGAGAACCCAACGGCCACCGCACCCAAGGGTAAGTTTGCGTATGGGTACGGCCAGAAGGTAACCGCTGATGGATACATGGTGAATTCGGATGGCCTTAAGCTTGTAAACGGTACCGGCTCGCTGGATGATGCCGTTAAGGGTGAGTATGCGGTGAAAGAGGTATTCAAAATCTCTTCTCGCGGTCAGGATCTTAAGAACCTGCGAGTCCACGCGGTTACGGCTGGAAAGACCACTTCTGATTCCAAGCTTAACTCTGCCCTCCGCGTCCTTGTCTATGTCGATGATACTCATTGGGAGGTTTACGACATTAACGGCTCTTTTAAGTATGGCTCTGGAGCGGCTGCAGGAGTTTTGGCCGAAGATGTTACCCATGATGTGGATACGGAAGTTGATCTCTATCTCTTCTACGAGGGCTCTGACGACCAGATTTATACGAACAATCTGAAGCAGCTCACGTCTACGAAAAACATTACTGTTCAGTTTGAGGCTGACGCCCAGAACAAGTAGCATTTGATCGGCAGCGTTAGGTTATAAACGAGGGCAGGTCCCCAGCCCGGGATCCTGCCCTTTTCCGTAACGAAGGGAGGCGACGGGTGTGCACGATTCGGTAAAGAAACTCAAGATTCAGCTTATTGGAGCGGCGCTAACCGTCGTCGTCTCGGCGGTGGCGCTTTCTGCAACCACCTACGCATGGTTTGTCACGAATAGTAGAGTTCACGCGACTACCAGCACCATTTCCGCTCAAGCGAATGGCATGGTGCTCCAAATCGTTGAGGGTGATACACCCGACCACGGCTCCGACACCTCCACGGTTGCTTCTGCAACCGGTCATGAGATTAGCCCGTCATCGACGAACGATGCTAAAAAATGGTACGTTCCCCAAGACTGGCAGGGCGTTAATGTGGGCACCTATCAAAAGGTCGACACATTCATTTCGGGTGAGGCTCCCGGCAAGTACACCATTCAAGGCAACGATTACTATGCATTCACCGCTGCGAATTACACGTTGTATACCGTGGCGAACACGGGCGTTGCCGATGTGTATTTGGACGCGAGCAACGGCTCGCCCATTACAATCACGCAGCATGGCGGCACGCAGAAATGGTTCGATAAAATCATAGGCAGCCTGCGCGTGGGCATTGTGATCAACGGTGTGTTGCGCGTTGTCTATGCGCCAGCTGCTCCCTCGACAACCGATACGGGCAACGACGTGGCTACCGTTGCAGGTTGGTCGTGCGTCGACTCCGAATCTCTAAACAAGGTTGTTGCTCCTACGTATTTACACCTTTCTAGCACTGATTCGCTTGATCAAAACGGCGATAACTGGGGTGCCACGAAAGCGGGCGAAGCCTACATTAAGCCGAGCGGCAACGCGCAAAAGGTCGCTTCGAGCGTCGATTACAACGGCACGAACATGAAGATTGTCATCTGGATGGAAGGCACCGACTCCGACTGTCAAAACTGGTCCGAGCAGGGCAAGAACACCACTGCTCCGACCTTTGACGTAACGGTCAGCTTGGTCGGTATCGTTCCTGACGGTAAGTAATATTGCATCAGATCCAATTCATCAATTAAGCCTGTTTGAAGGGCCGCTTCCAAGGAAGTGGGCCCTTTTTCGTATGGCGCGATCATTGTGTAGGCGATAATGTGAGGAACTGTTCTTCCTGGAGGTTCCTTATGGACGGCATCGCTTCTAGTGTTCCGCTGATTGCTCGGCCGAGTTTCGACCGCGCATGTAGCTTTGTGCCGTCCGAATATGTCCAGGCCTGGGAGTGGTTCTTGCGCGAGGAACAGCGTGGCGGCCTGTGGGATAAGCTTCCGCATCGCACCACTGCCGATAGCCCTCAATATTCCTTTCGCCTGTCGATTGATTCCGAGCTCTTTCCGGTTTCGCGCGATTCGGGCATCTTTTGGCCTGGTCGCGGACGCGTTAAGCGTCCGCGCGAGAAGACCTTCGCGCTCTCGGTGCACAATTCCAAGCGCGGCGCCTACCCTGATGTTCCACCGCTCTATCTTGAGGATGGCACATGGGTATTCAAATACTCGTCGCAAAGTGCTTCGGTCGAAAACTGGCGCGACCAGGACTACAACCAAAAGATGATCAACTGCATGGAGTGCGGCGTTCCCGTGGGCGTGTTCTTTGCGACGAGCGCTGGCTACAAGGTGCTGGGCCTCGCATTTGTTGAGCGCTATGAGCCCGAGAACGGCTGGTTTGTGCTGCATGGCCCCGTCCATAAGGGTGGACCCGACGCGCGTTTCTTCCCCGATATGAGCTACATGAAGGACGCTCCGGTCGCGGCGGAGTTTTCTGGCACTCCGGCGAGCGACGATGAAAAGGTTCGCTACGCGCTGCGTCGCGAGCGCATCGGCCAGCAGCGTTTTCGCACTGAACTCTTTGAGGCCTACACTGGTCGATGCGCCGTCTCGGGTTGCAATGTCGACGAGGCGCTCGAAGCTGCACATATCGAGAACTACTCGGGTCCCAAGTCGCAAGTCGTCAGCAACGGCATTCTGCTGCGCCGCGATCTGCACTCGCTGTTCGACGCCCATCTGATTTCGTTTGAGCTCGTGCGCGGTGACTATCAGCTTTGCGGGTCGTACCTTCTGCAGCATACGGACTATGCGACATTTGCGGGCTCGGTGTTGCACGAGCCAGACGAACATCGTTTGCGCCCCAACGCCCGTTTCCTTGAGGCTCATCGCGCCGAGTTCGATTTCTCGGAATCGCGGCGTCGGGCGGAAGCCGTTGCTCCGTATTAGGCGGGTGCGGCCTGTCGCAGTCCAATCATGTCGATTGATCGGATCGCGCCGCTCCGCATCGAGTGCTGCGCGATCCTGCCATCCTTTCCTCAACAGTTAAAACGGGAAAGGGGAGACCATGGGATGGCGAAGTGATATCGCGCGAGGTGTGTACGGAAACCTACCGCGAGCGTTAATGGACCGGAGCCTGTTTCCGCTCATCGAGGCCACCTGCAGCCAAATCTGCCTGCCCTGCCCTCGCTGTGGCGCAGACCTCCCATGCCTAGACATCAGCTTCATCGACGCCCGCGACAAACACGCTACCGACCCGCGGGCTCGAACAGGCTTGCGCCTCCCAGTCTATCCTCAACAATGCCCAACCTGTGGATGCGCCATTACCTATGACGATGCGGAGTCATAGCTTCGAAGACTGAATATCTAGTCGGGCAAACTCGGTGATTCGACATTTTCTGCGTTACACCAACAATTCAGTTACCTGCGCATACTCGATTCACGAGGATTTTCGCACTCGATTTCCGAGGATATCTGGACTCGATTTTCGAGCTTTGCCCTACAGGTAAATCCCCTCGAACAGGCTCTTGTGGAACTTAGTGTGGTGGTCGCGTGCCCAGGTAAAGAGCGCCTGGTCAAAGTCGCCCTGGCTGGTGGGGATGCCATAGACGCCAGCGACCTCTACGCGCACGAACTCCAGCGCGGGCAGCTTGTTGATGGCCGTGAGCGCAAACGGCGACGTGGGCTCCTCGAACAGGTAATGGCTGCCTTGCAGCGCGCCGCAGCCGGTGCAGGTGCTGGCGAGCGATACGGTCTTGGTGGTGCGCGACGTTACGGGCTTGTAGCCGCAGCGCTCGCGTAGGTAGTCGCGGATCTCGGCCGGCACGCAGCCCAGCGTGGGGACGATGGCCACGGCGTTGGCGCGGGCGGTATCGATCGCGATGTGTCCCGCGTCGTCCATGGCGGGCGCAGCGCTGGGCGCAGCCATGCTGCCCGAGTCCTCGGCCGCCCAATACGGAATGCCAAATGCCGCAACCGTCGTCTGCTTGTGGCACTTCCAGCATTCGCGCTTGCCCAGCACCAGGTAGATGTAGGGCGCGCTGGGGTCGGAGCGATCCACGCCGGGCAGCCACGCGGCAAAGGGTTCGGGGTTGACGCCATCGGGCACGTACCAGATCTTCTTGGCCCGGTCCCACTTGGCGCCGAGGGCCTTAGCCTCGTCTTTGTGCGAAAAGGGAACATCGAGCTCGGTGCGCATGGCGGCTCCTTTGTGTGGCTTGCGGTGCATGTGCTCCAAGGATACCCCAGCGCTGGGTGCTCGATGCGCACGACTGGGGCCGGCGGTGTTTGAGCTGGTGGCCAGTGGCGCCTGCTGTCTTAACGAGGTGATTACGGCGTGCGTGCGGTCTCTGGATGGATGCTTCGACCGTCCAAGAAGTCGCGGGGTGTTTTGGCGGGGGCGTGCCGCCAAACAAATGGGCAAGTGTTTGGTCAGCTTTTGGTCAGTTGAGCGGCAACCTTGCCAAAAGCTTGACGGATTTGCAGCTAGACGTCGACGAATGAGCACTTTGGACGCGCCGCGGCAAAAACCGCCGGTCGTTTGCCGAAAACTTAGCGGGACCGCCAACGGCCGCCGACGCGCGTGCTATCTTCGCGCCATGGGGTACTTTATCGTTTCACATAACGCTGCGCTGGCGCTTTTGGCGCACATGCCGAACCCTCGCTTTGGGGATTCGGAACCAGAGGTCATGTCGATCGCGGGTGCCTGCGCGCTCTCGGATCAAGAAGCGCAGGAGGTTATCGATCGCTATGACCTGGGGATCGAAACGCTGGATTTGCTGGTGCCGTCGCGCGCCGACCGTCGGCGGAGCCAGCACGTTAAGACGCACCTGTGCACCAACGAGCTCCCGGCGGGTTCGTTTATCTCGCTGGGCCACTGGATGGGCGACCTGGATGCATACGTGTGCTCTCCCGAGCTGGCGTTTTTGCAAGCTGCGCACGATGGTGATGCGGCGGCTGCCATCTATGCCGGCTATGCCATGACATCGGACTATCGGCTGGATAACCTTGCTCCCGGTGAGGTAACAAGTAGGGATGCGGGCATGCGCGATGGCAGGCTCACGACTAAGGAACTCATCGCGGCGTATCTTGACCGGGCGTCAAAGGTGAGAGGCGCCGCCAAGGCGAAGGCGTTGCTTCCGTATGTGGTGGAGGGCTCGCGATCTCCAAGGGAGTCGGGGCTTTGCATGTTTATGTCGCTGCCTGCGCATTGCGGCGGGCTTGCACTGGGCGAGGCCGAGCTGAACAAGAAATACTTTATCCGCGACGGATACAACGATGGGCGCAACCGCAAACTGCGCGTGTTGGAGCGCACGCCCGACATAACGCTTACGGCGAAAGCAGAGGTGGGCCTGGATAAAGTGAAGGCCGGGCTGCTGCCCGAAGTGCTGACCGCACTGATTGATTACGACAGCGATGCCATTCACGACGGAAGCGAGAAGATTCACAAGGATGCCGAGCGCCGCAACGAGTTGCAGTTGCTCAATGGGGTGGCGTACTTTACGGTGACGACCGACCAGGCAAGCGACTACGACAAGCTCGTTCGCCTGTGCGAACGCATCCGACGGAAGCTGCGTCGGAATAAGCGACCCATCTTTAACAGGCCCATGAGCGAGGAGCAGCGATATTTTGCCCTCAAGCGCGTCGAAACGAAGCGGTTTAAGCTTTGGCAAACGGTTATCGAGGCGCGTCAACATTGGTAGGGGCGGTTACTGGGGGTGGGGCCAGGAGCCTTATTTTCAGGTCTAATACTTTTCCGCGAAGTGAACGACTCAAAATGGACCCCCGAAGCATCGACACTTTTGGCTGCTCATTTCCTGAGGTTTTGACGTTGGAATCCTGCAGTTTTGGCTTCAAAAAGTGTGTATGCTTCGGGGGTCCAAATAAGCTCGTTCACTTCGCGGAAAAGTATTAGACCTGATCATGGGAAGGCTAACCGGATGTGGCCGCGAGGCTTGTGAAGGCCAGATTGGGACGGTCACCAAGGCTGTTTGGGTGGCTTTGGGCCTAATCGGGGTGATCGCCGGGGCTACTTGGGCGATTTTAGGCGCGGTTGGGATGGTTATTGGAGCTGTTGAGGTGGCTTTGGGTGCCGCGGCGCTCTTTTGGCTTGGCGGCGTAAAACAAAACAGCTCAGAGGCGAAGCCTCTGAGCTGCGAACATTTGGTGGGCGTTAGAAGATTTGAACTTCTGACCTCTTCCGTGTCAGGGAAGCGCTCTCCCCCTGAGCTAAACGCCCGATCAAGGGTGCGCGAGTGCGCAGGGAATAATATAACGGAGCTCCCACCCGGTGGCAAGAACTATTTTTTAAAAAGCGGCGATTTGCGACCCTATCCGCCCCGATGCAGCGCGAACAGCACGCGGAAAGTCGCGTTTGTACCCCCGACGAACTGCACATTCGCGTAAAATAACTCCATTATGGGCAAATGGTGTCCAGGCAGTTTACAACACGGCATCTGGGGGAGGGGCATGTCGGACGCGCGTTCGCTGCAAAAACAGTTCAATCGCATGCTCGCCACGTTGCTGGTGGCCCTTGCTGTTGCCGGAGCCGTAACGTATGCCTGGTACATCTACAACGCCAACCGCCATATCACCGACGTCAAGATGGCCGCGGGCACGGGCGTGACCTTCCTCATCTCCAACGAGTACGACGGCGAATACAAAACCAACGCCGGTTTGAGCTTTGCGGGCCTGCTCGATCCCGTCTCGACCGACAACGTGCTCAACGGCTTTCAAAAGGTAACGGGCTTCACTGGCGGAACCACGCAGGACTCGCTGTTTGCCAGCATGTTTGGCGCGGCCGAGCATTCCGACTACTACAAGACCTCCCTGTACCTGGCCACCAACTCGGCCGCAACCGACGTGTACCTGTCGGGCATCGACTTTACCGAGCAGGATCCGGCAAACCCCATCTCCACTGCCCTGCGCGTGGGGCTGGTCGCCTATGCTCCAGGGCAGGGCGACACCGTTACGGGCCAGTACGTCTTTGAGGCCTCGGGCGAGCACAATCCCCAGGCACACTACAACACGCTCGATGGCAAGGACGCTGGCAAAAACGAGCAGAACCACCTGGTGCTCGACAGCAGCCGCTCCGACGGCGCCACGGTCCATTTTGACCAGCTGACCAGCGCAAACTTCTGCGACTACAACGAAGACACCGGCGTCGTGAGCCTCAAGGAGGCCACGACCAAGATCTGCAGCCTGCCCGCTGCCGCCAAGGGCGCCAACCGTAGCACGCCCGTGCGTGTGGATGTGTACGTGTGGCTGGAAGGCTGCGACCCCGACTGCACCAACAACCTGGCCGCCACCAGCCTGCAATCGCTGGCGCTGCGCTTTGCCGGCAAGCGTTCGTAAGGGGGCCGGGGATGAGCGCATCGAACATCAAAGACATCCTAAGCTCGCGCCGTCGCATGGTTGCCGCGGCCGCGTGGATGTTGGTGCTGGTAGTCGCCCTGAGCGCCGCTACCTACGCCTGGTTTAGCAGCTCGCGCTACACCAACGTGACGCCCGTGGCGCACACGGTAAGCGACGAGAGCTCCGACCTGCAGATTGGCCTTTCGGCCAACGGACCCTGGGACACGACGGCCACACTTGCCGCCGCCGACAAGACGCTCTATCCCATCTCGACGGCAGATCTTTCCCGCTTTTGGCGCGGCACGTTCCAAAACGCCGCGGGTATTACGACTGACTACGCCGACTGCACCGCTCAGCTGGATGACTATGCCCTTTCGGGCACGCTGTACCTTAAGTGCGGCGACAGCGCCCTCAACGTGTACCTGTATCCGGGCCAGATGAGCGTGACGAGCGACCCACAGCTGCTGGCCGCACTGCGCCTGGGGCTTGTGATCACGACTCGGGCGGGCACGCAAACGCATATCTTTACCTGCGACGATTTGGGTAACACCGCAGGCGCCACCAGCAGGCGCACCACCGCGCAAGACGGCGTGGTCGTGGCGGCGGGCGCCTCGGGCTGGACCTACACCGCCGACCCTGCGCGCGCCATAAGCGCCTACAGCATGGACGGCACCGGCGACACGCCCACGGCGCGCGCAGCCGCCACACCTATCTGCACGCTGGCCGCCAACGAGGTGGCAAGCGTTCGCTACGTTGTGTACATGGAAGGCTGCGACGCCAATTGCATCGACGAGGCCCAGGCCCGCGATGTGGTGCTGCAGCTTGCCTTTGCCGCGGCCAAGGCGTAAGGGGGCGAGCGACATGGAAGATCAGAAGCACATGCCAGCAGATGGCTGCGAGGCCAAAACCCAGAGTGAGAGCCCCACAGCCCCCTCCAGCGTGGCCGCCGAGCGCCAGGTCCTCGAGGGCACCGCTGCCCGCCGCCACGCTCGCCGCGCGCGTGCCTACATCGCGCTCGTTATGGTGGTGCTCGCCGCCACTTTGGGCGTCGCGACCTACGCTTGGTTTACCAATAACATGAAGGTCAACACCAACTCGGTGAGCGTGCACAGCGACACGTCCAAGCTGGTGCTGGAGCTGGGCGACGCCGACCGCGGCAGCTGGTCGCAGCAGGGCGACGTTTCCCTGACTTCCAACGCGACCGGCGCCGTGACGCTCTACCCGGTCTCGACCTTTGACCTCAACGGCTTTGCTGCCTGTGCGCAAAACAACTCTGCCGGCGATGCCACAGTGTTTGAGCAAGCAAAAGACAACGGTTCCGCGTTTTATCACGGTTGGATCGACCTGCGTCCCACCATTACCGGAACGGGCGCCAGCAAAGTAAGGGGCAAGGTCAACCTGTATCTGGCCGAATCGCTGGTCCCACAGGGTGCCGATGCCGAGCTGCTGCGCGCAGCCCGCGTGGGCATAAAGATCTCGAGCGGCAGCCAGGTGCTTGCAACCAACATCTTTGAGCTCGACGGCTCCGACGGTGGTCATCGCGACGAGCATCCTGCGACCGCGCCTGCGGGCCTAGTGGGCTACACCGAGGGCATGCTTCTGGGCTGGCAAAACGGCCAGCTCGCTTGTGGCGCCAACGTGACGCAGGACCCGGCCACCTTTACGCTGGACACGAGCGAGACGGCCACGCGCCCGCAAAACACGCTCGCCACGCTGGGGCTTGGCCAGGCCTATCGTCTGGATGTCTATTACTACATCGAGGGCACCGACCCCGATAGCGCCGACTATCTCTATCAAGATCCGGGCACCCTGCACCTGGCGCTCTTTGCGACCCTGGACGGTGAGTAGCCATGACGCGTAAGCAACCCGCCGCCAGCTGCACGCCCGCCACCGGCAAGCCCGCCGGCGCCGCCGCGCCCGCCGAAACCGACCTGCGCCGCAAGCTCACCACCACTGTGGTTCTGGTGCTGTTTGCGCTGGTGGCGATAGCCATGGCAACGTTTGCCTGGTTCTCCATCGCCGATAGCGCCAAGACCCGCATGCTCATGATCGACGCCAACGCCGACGGCTCGCTGCGTTTTGACCTGGACAAGCACGCCACTTTCGACGAATACGTGCACAGTCTGGGCTTCGACCGGATCTCGGCGCGCATCGCCAGCGAAAAGGGCGTGGACATCGATGCGTCCAAGCTCAAGCCCGTCACCACGAGTGACTATCAGACCTTCACCTTCGAGGACGGTTCCACTGCCGATCCCGCCACCGGTGCCTACCTGGAGTTCACGCTGCACTTTATGAGCAGTACGGACCTGCGCGTTCGCCTGACCGGGCAGGATGGCGACGGCGGCGTGTCCGGCACGCGGTTTAGCTCCGGCACGCAGGGCATGGCAAGCGCCATGCGCATGAGCTTTACCGCCGACGGCCACACTTGGGTCTACAACCCCAACGGGGGCGGGGGCTCGTCCGGCGCGGCCACCGTCTTTGGACTCGACTCGGGTGCTGCCACCGCGGCCAGTGATATGTTCGACCTGATAAAAGATACGGATAAGCCGGTAACCGTTCGCATATGGCTCGAGGGAACGGACTCAAATTGCACTAATATGCTAAAGGGAGCTAACTATTCAGTATCGATGCGCTTTGAGGGCATCGAGGAACAGTAGATATGCACGGCGGCCACCGGGCCGCGCACGACCTAGACAGACACGGTAGTAAGGGACATCATGCAATCTGTTAAAAAAGCCGCATCCATCGCGTTGAGCGTCGTCATGTGGATCATCATCCTGGTGGCGGCCCTGTATGCGTTTACCACGCTCGCCACGCGCGAGGACGGCAGCGTCTCTGACATCGCCGGCTTCACCCCGCTCGCCGTGCAGTCCGACTCCATGGCGCCCACGTTTAACAAGGGCGACCTCATCGTCATCAAAAAGTGCGACACCTCCAAGCTCGAGGTGGGCGACATCGTGACGTTCCACACCATCATCGACAACGAGTACGCGCTCAACACGCACCGTATCGCCGCCATCGACGAGGTCAACGGCATGCGCAGCTTTACCACCAAGGGCGACAACAACGACGTGGCCGATACGCACATCATCAGCGACGGCGACATCGTGGGTAAGTACGTGTTTGCGCTGCCGCAGATGGGCAAGGTCATGGACTTCCTGTCCAGCTCCATGGGCTTCCTCATTGTGATCGTGCTGCCCATGCTGCT
>ERZ837590.1342-NODE-1342-length-13368-cov-6.686247_pt1 | contig 13368 bp, 11 predicted proteins | sample MGYA00519573_ERZ837590 | MGnify/ENA primary metagenome ERZ837590 (study PRJEB31850, sample SAMEA3708820) | human gut metagenome | biome: human gut; feature: human-associated habitat; material: faeces | place: China | collected 2014 ... | reverse complement strand
GGACTTTGACGGCATCATCGACCTGGTGCGCATGAAGGCGCGCCATTGCAACGGCGCTGAAGCCGTTGAGTCGGAGATCCCCGAGGAGTATCGTGCCCAGGCCGAGGAGGCCCATGACCATCTGTGCGAGTTGGTGGCCGAGGCCGACGACGAACTGATGATGAAATACCTGGAAGGCGAGGAGACGCTGACGCAGGAAGAGCTCGAGGGCCTGCTGTCGAAGGCGATTGCCGAGCGCATTTTTGTGCCGGTCTTTGCGGGCGATTGCATTAAGGAGCAGGGCGTCAACTCGCTGATGGACGACATCGCCACGTACTTCCCGGCGCCGACCGACTACGGCGAGATGCCGCTCATCGACGGCGACTCGCTCAAGATCTCGAGTGACGATGACCGTCCGGTGGCATTTGTGTTTAAGACCCTGGCCGATCCGCAACAGGGTCGCATCAGCTTTATCAAGGTGCTGACGGGCACGCTTGAGCCGGGCCTTGAGCTGATCAATGCGCGCACGCGCAAGGGCGAGCGTCTGGCTCACCTGTATGTGATGTGCGGTCGTGACATGACCGAGGTCGGCCACGCCTATGCCGGCGATATCATCGTGGCGCCCAAGCTGGCTGCCGATACGGGCGACACGCTCTCGATTACCGGTAAGGTCGAGGCTGCGGCGTTTAAGTTCCCCAACTCGCAGTACCGTATTGCCATCGAGGCCGAGAATCGCGGCGACGAAGAGAAGCTCTACACGTTTATCGAGAAGGCCTGCAAGGCCGATCCGACCATGAGTATCGACCGCGACGAGGAGACCGGGCAGACCATCATCTCGGCGGTGGGCGAGGCGCAGGTTTCGGTGCTGCTCAACCGTTTGGAGGACCGTACCAAGGTTGTGGCAAAGAGCGTGCCGATCCGCATTCCGTATCGCGAGACCATCCGCCGCACGGCAAGCGCCCAGGGTCGCCACAAGAAGCAGACCGGCGGCGCCGGTCAGTACGGCGACTGCTGGCTGCGCGTGGAGCCGCTCATTGGGCCCGACGGCACGAGCGACGGCTATGAGTTCGTGGACGAGGTCGTGGGCGGCCGCATCCCGCGCTCGCTCATCCCCGCCGTGGACAAGGGTGTCCAGGAGACCATGAAGGACGGCATCATCGCTGGCTACCCGCTCACGGGCATTCGCGTGGCTGTGTACGACGGCTCGTATCACAGCGTCGACTCCAACGAGATGGCGTTCCGCGCGGCGGCTCGCATCGGCCTGCGCAAGGCGTGTGCCGATGCCGACCCGGTGGTGCTGGAGCCCATCGAGGAAATTACGGTGACTATCCCCGAGAGCTATGCCGGCGCCGTGATGGGCGACATCTCGGCCTCGCGCGGTCGCGTGACGGGCATGGAGACCGACGAACGCGGCGATACCGTGGTCATTGCCCAGGCGCCGCTGGCCGAGCTAACGGATTACTCGACGCGCCTGCGCTCTATCACGCGCGGCACGGGCGACTTTACCATGAAGCCTGCAGGCTATGAGCAGGTTCCCTATGACGTTCAGGCCAAGCTGGTCGAGCGCTATGAGGAGGGCCGCGCCAAGTAGCGTGTGGCGTTGCCTGCAACATACATGCCGATGCAAGGGCCGCTCTGGGCAATCCGGGGCGGCCCTTTTTTGATTCCTGGGGGACGGGGGAAACGGACCATGTTAGGTTTTGGGGCAGCTTGGTCGGCCCTAGTCCCCCGAGGCCTGATTGCGGCCGGTGGCGTAGTCGATCTGCACGTGCGGCTGCAGATTGTAGCAATATACGTGGAAGCACAGGGTTTTGCCGTGGTCTTCGATCGATTGTGCTTCCAGACGAATGCCACGACAGACGAGCTCCTCCTCGTTGTACATAGGCGTGACGCGATAGAGCACGTGGTTGCCCGTGTCGCGGACGTAGTCGAGGATCTGCTCTTCAAACGGCAGCATGCCCGTCTCGTTGAGATAGCGCGTGCCGGTGAGGAGATTCTTGCGGTTGGCGTTTTCGCCGCAGAGTGACCAGGCGATGAGGTGGCAGCGGTTGTAGAGGCTCTGGCCTGGAATAAAGTCGTAGCGCTGCTGGTGCCAACCGGCAGGATGGATACGCGAGATATCGCCGCGCTTGCCCTGACCGAGCGATTCGGGGCCCACGCAGGCGAGCGCCTTGCGAGTGCGGCCCAGGCTGTCGAGCTTGGAGAATTTCTTAAAGCAGCCCTCTTCGGTGGCACGATCGTATTCATCGAGTGTGAATGACGGCGTGCCGAGCGGATGCGTGCCGTCGGCGCGGAGGGCAACGTAGGGGTTGCCGGCGTAGTCGGGAATGCTGCTGAGATATACACCGCGGGCGCGGTTGAGGTCGGGGTTTTCCACCTCGTCGATGGGGGCGGCGGCGCTGTCTGTGGAAGCGTCGTCGGTGTCGCTTGCGGCGGAATCGGGGCCATCGCCAGAGTCTTGGCTATTTTGAGAGTCCTCGGAGCTCGCTGTTCCCGATTCGAGCCGGGCAACCAGGTCCGCCTCGTCGTCGGTGCGGCTGGGACTCTCGTTTTGCTTCTCGGCCAGAGCCGCCGCCTGCTCATCACTTTGCGGCGACAGCAACTTGGGCGCCCCATCGAGCGATCCCGTAAACAGCGCAAACCCCAGCACCACGGCGGTGCCGATGGAAAGTGCTTGCTTGTAGGCGGACTTGCGCGACATTGAGGCTCCTGGATGGACGGTTGGGAATCTACCAGTCTAGCAGGAGCCGGCAGAGGCCGTTCTGTCGAACAAATACTTAAGATTTGGGACAAACGCTACTGGTTCATTTGCTTCATATTTGACGTATGGCTAGATCGAGGTGGAGTCGAGCCAGTTGAGCTTGCACTCGAGAATGCGCTGCTCGCCGGGTTGGCTGCTGCCATCAAGCAAGGCGAGCAGCATCTCGGCCGCCTCCCTGCCTTCCTGGTCGACGGGCTCGATGATCGTGGAGACGGTCGGCGTGGTGAGGTTGGTCCAGTCTTCGCAGTTGAGTCCCAAAAGACCTATTTGCTGCGGAAGTAGATGGGCCATGGGTTGGAGGGCCTTGTAGACACGGGGAAGCGCCCATTGGTTTTGTACGAAGATGAGCGTGCACTTGGCGGGGTTGAACTTGTATTTAAAGTATCGGTAAGCTCGTTGATTGACGGCTTGTTGTGATCGATGGGGATGGCTTTGTAGAGCTGCCCATTCGCGGCCAATGCCTCGGCATATCCCTGAAAACGTTCCATGCGAGTGCGCATTTCGGTCATGTTGGCGGCGATGGAAAAGAAGTCTTCGTAGCCGGCGTCGAGAAGCGCCTGCGTGGCATTGTACACGCCGTCGTAGAGGTTGGTTTTGATCCAGCTGGTGCCTGGGCTGTAGATGGCCGCGTCAAAAAAGACGACGGGCTTGCCGGCGCGCTTGATGCGGTCGTGGACTGCCTTGAAATTTGCCGTGGGCTGGATGATAAAACCATCGACGCCCAGTGAGAGCATTTTGTCGACATACATGAGCTCGGTCTCGGGGTTAAAGTTGCTCGTGCAAACGACCGTCTGGTAGCCCGCGGGGAGCATGACCTGCTCCATGCCGTTGAGGACGAGGCCCGCCCATTTGTTGGTGTTATCCAAGATGATGATGGCGATGACGTGGGTCTGCTTGCCGGCGAGCGTTTGCGCTTGGGCGTTGGGAACGTATCCTAGCTCCTTGATGACGCGCGCAATTTTTGCCTGCGTCTTCTCGCTAAGCTTTTCTCGTTTGTCGTTGAGGTAATACGAGACGCTTGCCGTCGAGGTTCCCGCCTCTCGAGCGACGTCTGCGATCGTAACGCGCTGTTTTGCCACAGCGACTCCTTCCGACAGATGAGCATTTTCCAACATGATGACTTTGAGTCTTGGTGAGGGATGCGCTTTGGTGAGCGACTTTTTCCTTTCATATGAGTATGCAACAAATGCGGTATATGGGTGGGGTCGAAATTTGTGACCGGCATGCGCATCTGCCGTCTACCGAGAAAATCAAATACTTCTTGACTTTTGAAATCGATGGTAAAATCGCAGGATTCATTTTTGGTTAAACGCATAACTAAATAGCGTAACCAACGCTCTGACCTGCGCGTTTACCGAAATAAACTGGCATTAAGAAAAACGAGCACCTATATTGGTCTTGTCGAAAAGACAGCAAGTCCAAACGGCAGGGGATGCTCCGGAGGCCTCCGCAAACGGTGTCTTGCGCACGCAACTCTATGAAAAGAGGGAAGCAATGAAGATCGTAGGCGTTGCCGCCTGTACCGTGGGTATCGCCCACACGTATATGGCCCAGAAGGCGATTCAGGATGAATGCGCCGCTCGTGGCATCGAGTGCAAAGTCGAGGCTCAGGGTGGTCTGGGTATCGAGAATGAGCTCACGCAGGAAGACGTTGATTCCGCCGACCTGGTGCTCGAGTCCGTCGACGTGGGTGTCGAGAACGAGGACCGTTTTGAGCAGAAGATGGCCGAGGGCAAGTTCCTCAAGGTCGGCACCTCGGATGTAATCGCCGATCCGGTAAAGATTATCGACCAGGCTGTCGAGATCATCAAGGCGACGGGCGGTGCCGTTGACGCGTCCAAGGCCGAGGCCAAGGCAGAGAAGAAGGCCGTCTCCGCTGCCCCGCAGGCCCCGACACCGGCGTCCAAGCAGTCCATCTTTGCCGACCCTGGCAAGACGCTGCTCAATGCATTCAATACCGGCGTTTCCTATTTTATCCCCATCGTCGTTATCGGTGGCGTGTTCCTCGCCTTCTCGTTGGCATCCGGTACTGCCGGTGCTAGCGGCATGGAGGTCACCAACCCGTTGATGGTGAGCCTTAACACTATCGGCATGGCCGGCATCTCTATGATGATTCCGGTGCTTGCGGCATACATCGCCTACTCGATGGCCGGTAAGCCCGCACTTGCCCCCGGCTTCGTCCTGGGCTACTTGGTTAACAACGCCGTCGTCACCCCGAGCGGCAACAGCGTTTCGACCGGCTTCTTGGGCGCCATGATCATGGCTGTCATCTGCGGTTACTTTGTCCGCTGGATGAAGACCTGGAAGGTCAACAACACCATCCAGACCATCATGCCCATTCTGATCATCCCGATTCTGACCTCGCTCGTCCTGGGCATGGCTTACATCTACATCCTGGCCACGCCGCTTGGCTTTGTGATGGATTGGCTCACCAGCGTGCTCGGCAGCCTGCAGGGCGGCTCCGCCGTCGTCCTGGGCCTGGTCATTGGCGTTATGACCGCTTTCGATATGGGTGGCCCCATCAACAAGACCGCTTCGACCTTTACCATGGCCATCATGGCCTCCGGCATCTACGGCCCCAACGGTATGTTCCGCGTCGCCGTCGCCATTCCCCCGATTGCTTGCGGCCTCGCTGCGCTCATCGCCAAGAACAAGTTCGATGACGCTGACCGTCAGATGGGCATCTCTGCGCTGTTCATGGGCTGCATCGGTATTACCGAGGGCGCTATTCCCTTCGCGGTCAAGGATCTTGGCCACACCCTGCCCGGCATTTGCATCGGCTCTGCCGTGGGCGCGGCGCTTGCCGCCTTCCAGGGCATCGACTGCTATGTTCCGCATGGTGGCTTTATTGTCGCCCTGGCCACCAACAACGTCGCGCTGTTCTGCCTGGACATCGTGATTGGCTCTGTGGTTGCCGCTGCAATCCTGATTGCCATGAAGCCCACGCTCGATAAGCAGGCCAAGTAAACCTTTAAGGACTCCGGTTGTGCGGAGGGATGGATTTGACTCCGCACAACCGCCCCTACACAACAAGATCCATCCGCACTGATAGGGCCCACATCTGGGTCCCAGGGAACTTTTGTCAAAAATCCTCTGGAGAAGGAGAACAAAATGTCCAACCTCACCATCCGCCAGGCCGTTCAGGGCATGCTCAAGCTGCAGGACAGCGGCGATCACGCAACCATGGTCGGCATTGGCCCCATGAGCCCCAACCTGATTCAGGCCGTGTTCGAGCTTGCCAAGGATGAGGATTTCCCGCCCATGTTTATCGCTAGCCGCAACCAGGTCGATATGGACGAGATGGGCGCCGGCTACGTCAACGGTTGGGACCAGACGCGCTTTGCCGCCGACATTAAGAAGGTTGCCGACGAGGTGGGCTATACCGGTCCGTACTACCTGTGCCGCGATCACGGCGGTCCGTGGCAGCGCGACGAGGAGCGTAACGCCCACCTGCCCGAGGACGAGGCCATGGAGCTCGCCCGCAAGTCCTTTGTCGCCGACATGGAGGCAGGCTTTGACCTGCTGATGGTCGACCCCACCAAGGACCCCTATCAGATCGGCAAGGTTATTCCGCTCGACGTGGTGCTTCGCCGCACGATCGATCTTATCGACTATCTTGAGCAGTACCGTCGCGAGCATAACCTGCCCGAGGTTGCCTATGAGGTCGGTACCGAGGAGACCAATGGCGGCCTGACCTCCACCGACAAGTACGAGGAGTTCATTTCTCAGCTGCAGCCCGAGCTCGAGAAGCGCGGCTGCCCCATGCCCACCTTTATCGTCGGCCAGACCGGTACGCTCACCCGTTGGACCGAGCAGGTCGGTCATTACAACTTTAAGAATGCCCGCGAGCTCGCCGACATGGCCAAGCGCTACGGCGTGGGCCTGAAGGAGCACAACGCCGACTACCTGGACGACGCGACGCTGCTCGAGCACATCCCGGCACACGTGACCGCTTCCAATGTCGCCCCTCAGTACGGCACCGAGGAGACCCGCGCTTACCTCAAGCTCTGCGCTACCGAGCAGATTCTGGTCGACAACGGCCTGTGCGACGATCCCTCCGATCTGTATCACACGCTGCTGGTCAAGGCCATCAAGACCGAGCGCTGGCGCAAGTGGATGACCGGCGACGATGTCAACCTGCAGGTTGACGACATTCTGGCCGACGACGAGCTCAGCCTGAAGATTCTGGATGTCTCCGGCCACTACGCGTTCAACGATCCCGAGGTCAAGGAGCAGGTCGAGAAGCTCTATCGCAACCTCGCTGCCCAGGACATTGACGGCAAGCGCTTTGTGATCGAGCACATCAAGCGCCCGATCAAGCAGTATGTCGTCGGTCTTAACCTCAAGGGCGTCACGAGCCGCATCGAGAAGGCTCTCGAGGGCTAAGTAGTTTTTCCTACACGACGCCGGGCCTGGGGCATGTCCCAGCTGCAGGCCCGGCACATAGGACAAAGGGGCATCCCCTTTGTCCTTTCTTTTGAGTTTTGGATTCCTCCGAAGGAGTTTGCACCATGAAGTTCTTTATCGATACCGCCAACCTTGACGAGATCGCCGAGGCCAAGAGCTGGGGCTGCCTTGCCGGTGTTACCACCAATCCGTCCCTGTATGCCAAGACCGGCGGTAAGCTCGCCGACTTTGAGCCCCATATGCTCAAGATTGCCGAGCTCTGCGAGGGTCTGCCCGTGTCTGCCGAGTCTACCGCCACCACGGTCGAGGGCATGATCGAGGAGGGCAAGCGCCTTGCTGCCCTCGCCCCCAACATTGTAGTCAAGCTCCCCGTCTGCGAGGCCGGCCTCGCCGCCTGCCGCGCGCTGGCCGACGCGGGCGTGCGTGTCAACATGACGCTCGTCTTCTCGCCGACGCAGGCCCTTATGGCCGCCAACGCCGGTGCCCGCTACATCAGCCCGTTTGTCGGCCGCTTTGACGACATCGCCGAGGACGGCATCTCGCAGCTCGACAATGTCGTGACCTGCATCAAGAACTATGACTGGACCGGCAAGAACGTCGACGACACCGTCGAGATCATCACCGCTTCGGTCCGCACGCCCAACCACGTGACCCAGGCGGCTCTTCTTGGTGCCGACATCGCGACCGTGCCCATGGCCGCTCTCAAGAAGTGCCTGCATCACCCGCTGACCGACCAGGGCCTCGCCTCTTTTGAGGCTGACTGGCAGAAGGTCGTCGCTCAGGCTTAACGACCGGGTTGCCCTCGGCATCGCGCCATCCGGTGCCGGGGTTGTTCTCAAGAGAGGAATTTGTATGACCAACCAGGAGCTGGCGAAGGTCGCCAATGAGGTCAGGAAGGGTGTCGTGACTGCGGTTCACGCGGCCAAGTCGGGACATCCGGGTGGATCGCTCGGTGCAGCCGACATCATGACGTATCTGTACTTTGAGGAAATGAATATCGATCCTGCCCACCCTCACAAGGCCGATCGCGACCGCTTTGTGCTCTCCAAGGGTCACGCGGCGCCGGGCCTGTATTCGGTGTTGGCAAATCGCGGCTATTTTCCCGTCGAAGAGCTCGAGACGCTCCGCCATATTGGCAGCCGACTGCAGGGTCATCCCAACATGAACGATACCCCAGGCATCGATATGTCCACCGGCTCGCTCGGTCAGGGCATCTCTGCTGCAGTTGGAATGGCGCTTGCCGCTAAGCACTGGGGCGACAGCTACCGTGTCTACACGTTGCTGGGCGACGGTGAGTGCGAGGAAGGCCAGGTGTGGGAGGCGGCTATGTTTGCCGGCAACCATGCGCTCGACAATCTTGTTGCCGTCGTCGACCACAACGGCTTGCAGATTGACGGCACGATCGATGAAGTCAACTCGGCCATGCCGCTTGCCGACAAGTTCCGCGCCTTTAAGTGGCATGTGATAGAGCTAGCCGATGGCAACGACATGGCGCAGATTGAGGCGGCTTTCGCCGAAGCTCGCGAGGTGACCGGCGCGCCCGTCGCTATCATCGCCGAGACGGTGAAGGGCAAAGGCGTCTCCTTTATGGAGAACCAGGTTGGCTGGCATGGCAAGGCGCCCAATAACGAGCAGTTTGAGCAGGCCATGGCCGAGCTCGCGGCAGCAGGAGAGGAGCTCTAATGGCAGAGGTCAAAAAAGTCGCCACGCGCGTAAGCTACGGCGAGGCGCTCGTCGAGTTGGGCAATGAGCACTATGACTTTGTAGTGCTCGATGCCGACCTGGCTGCCGCTACGCAGACGGGTAAGTTTAAGGCTGCCCATCCTGAGCGCTTTTACGATGCCGGCATCGCCGAGAGCAACCTGATGGGTCTTGCCGCCGGCATCGCGACCACGGGCCGCGTCGCCTTTGCGAGCACCTTTGCCATGTTCGCCGCCGGTCGTGCGTATGAGCAAGTGCGTAACTCCATCGGCTATCCGCACCTCAACGTCAAAATTGGCGCTACGCATGCGGGCATCTCGGTCGGTGAAGACGGCGCTACGCATCAGTGCTGCGAGGATATCGCGCTCATGCGCACGATTCCGGGCATGACGGTGATCGTCCCCGCCGATGACATCGAGGCTCGCGCTTGCGTGCGCGCCGCCTATGAGTTTGAGGGACCGGTCTACATGCGCTTCGGCCGCCTGGCAACACCGGTCATCAACGACCGCGAGGACTATGAGTTCAAGATTGGTCGCGGCGTGGTCGTGCGCGAGGGGTCCGATGTGACCATCATCGCATGCGGCCTCATGGTCGCCGAGGCGCTTGAGGCTGCCGAGGTGCTCGCTGCCGAAGGCATCGATGCCGAGGTCATCAACATGCATACGATCAAACCGCTTGATGAGCGCCTGGTGGTTGCCAGCGCCAAGAAGACCGGTCGCGTGGTCACCGCCGAGGAGCATTCGATTATCGGTGGTCTTGGCGAGGCCGTGGCCTCGGTGCTCGCAGAGCAGCATTCGGTGCCGATGCGACGCGTCGGCGTGCGCGATGTGTACGGCGAGTCTGGCCCTGCGGTTGATTTGCTGCATAAGTATGGTTTGGACGCCGACGGCATCGAAGCCGCGGTCAGGTCCGTGTTGTAGGGAGGGCTTTCCATGGGATTTGTATCTGCCAACCAAGTGACGATTGGTTGCGCCGCCGCCTCGCGCGAGGACGCATTGCACTATCTGTCCGAGCAGGCAGTTGAGCTTGGTTTTGCCGATGACGCATCTGCTGTAGAGGCGGCTTTTATTGCTCGCGAAAACGAGGCCGAGACTGGCCTCGTCGCCGGTTTTGCCGTTCCGCATGCCAAAAGCGACGCGATCCATACGCCGGGCGTTGCCGTGCTTAAACTGGCCGAGCCCGTTGAATGGCCGAGTTTCGATGGGGTGCCCGTCGATGTTGCGCTCGCGCTGTACGTGCCCGCCGGCGAGGCTGGAACCACGCACCTGCGTCTGCTCTCCAAGGCTGCCGTGATGCTGATGGACGCCGGCTTCCGTGACAAGGTGCGCGCGAGCACCGATCCCGTTGAGATTGCAGAGCTCATCAACGCTGGGCTCGAGGGCTAGAACGGGCTCTCCGTTCCATTAATCGATCCTTCTCCAAGGAAAAGGGCCGCGACGCTATAGACGTCGCGGCCCTGTCTGCGTTTCTCCAGATAAAACCTGGCAAAATAAACCTGTCCCTTTTTAGCAGGTTAATCAGTCTAGCGGGAGACGCCGCAGGACGTTTGCTCGGCAGAATGCGTAAGATGCGGGGCAAACGCTGCTGATGAGGTTGTACCGTATAGGCTGGAAAAGCGGCACGCTTTTTTGCTGAGAACAACGCGAGAGAGAAGGCTCCATGTCCGACATTATCCGTATAAGCGCCGCGCGGCTCGAGGAGCTTATCGCCGAGGATGTCCCCTATATCGATCTTACGACGCATATCCTGGGAATCGGTGAGGCGCTCGGTGCGATGGAGTATTACACACGCGAGAACTGTGTGCTTTGTTGCACGGAGGAGGTTGCGCGTATGGCCACTATGCTGAACTTGACGGTCGAGTGGTTTGAGCCCTCGGGAACCAAGGTTGAAGCCGGGCAATCTTTTATGCGCGTACGCGGTTCGGCCGCCAATTTGCATCTGCTATGGAAAGTCGGCCTAAATATGTTCGACCACTACTCGGCTGTGGCAACCAAGACGCGCAAAATGGTCGACGCTGCGCATGCGGCCAATCCCATGTGCGAGGTGCTGACGACGCGAAAGAGTACGCCGGGCAATAGAGATCTGCTGACCAAGGCGATCGTTGCGGGCGGAGCGTTTCCGCATCGCATGGGCCTTTCCGAGACCGTGCTGGTGTTCGACAACCATACCAGGTTTATGACAGCGCCTTCTGGAGCGACGGGACTCGATGCGTTTATTGAGCTTCTGCCCCAGATTCGTCAACGCTGCATCGAGAAAAAGCTGTTTGTCGAGGCGGGCGCCGATGATGCTCGCGGGCTGGTGAAGGCGGGCGTCGACGGTATTCAGTTCGACAAAGTGTCGGTTGCCGAGCTGGGGCCGCTCGTCGAGGAGCTGCATGGAATCGATCCCCATGTGGCCCTAGTTGCGGCGGGAGGGATTCACCCCGACAACGCTGCCGAGTACGCGTCGACTGGCGTTGATGGCCTCGTGACCACGTCCTGCTATACGACGAATCCCGTCGATATGAGCGTCAAGATGTTCGCTTAGCGCGTTGCCGCGCGTTTGCCCGGGCAAACGCGCCCAATAATAAAACCGTTTCTTTCTTTGCGGGTCCATGCTCGCAAAACGCAGTTGCGGTGGAATAGTTCCTGTTGGGGCCCGACGGGCCGCAAAACAGGAACTATTCCACCGCAACTTATTGGGATGCAGGTTACTTGTTCATGTTGCCGTGGATGTAGGGGGTGACCTCGGGTGAGATATGGCAGTAGCTCGACATGCGCACACCGGGCTCTTCCTGAAGCCCCTTTGCAGGTGCGGTAGTGTCTGAAAGCAGAAACGCTTCTCACCGCTGGACACTCGACCGAAAACCATGGTCCTACCGAGCGCTCGTTATGAGACTCCCATCTATATAGCGAACGTGCAATATGATATATACGTTATATACAAGTTTATAACGTGCAGTAGATTTGCGGTAACGCAAGCCGATGAAGGGGTCGATATGATCAAAGCTGTTATTTTTGACATGGATGGAACGCTGATCGATACCGAGCGTTTGGACATGAAGGCGTGGAAGGTGGGTGCTGCCGAGCTGGGTATCGAGATTGATGACGCGTTGACGCATCAGTTTATCGGCCGTTCGAATGCCGATGTTAAGGGCATCCTTGAGGCGCATTACGGCAAGGGCGAAACCGCCGACGCGATTTATGCCCGCAACATTGAGCTTCACACCGAGATGGCCAAGACCGACCTGGAGCTTAAGGCCGGCGCCGCAGAGTGCCTAGACGAGCTGCTGGCCGCGGGCTATCACGTGGGCTTTGCGACGTCGTCGCGCCGCGTTGCGGCCGAGCGCAATCTTAAAACGGTCGGCCTCTTTGACAAGTTCGAAACGGTGACCTTCGGCGAGGACGTCGCGCACGGCAAGCCCGACCCCGAGATCTACCTGCTCGCCTGCGAGCGCGCGGGCTTTGCCCCCGAGGAATGCGCCGTGGTCGAGGATTCGCGCAACGGCTGCGTCTCGGGCTTCACGGCCGGCTGCCATGTCTTTGCCGTTCCCGATATCTTGCCGCTGCCGCAGGACGTGGTGGACGGCTGCGAGACGGTACTCGATACGTTGTTCGATCTGGGGGCGGCAGTCAAGGCCGTGAGCTAAAGGTATGCGCCGAAGCCGATGGCGGTGGCTTCGGCGTAGTTGCTTGCCGGGGTACTGCGCACTCGGCAATCTGGGCGCCGATGCCGTAGCTGTCGGCTGCGGTGTTCCATTCATTAGAGGGGTCGCGCTCGTCTCTCTAAATGTCTCTCTAAAGATAAAGTCGGTTAGAGAGACAGCCTTAGGAAATCTAGCAGCGAATTCGATATATCTCTCTAAAGGTCTCTCTAAAACAAGGTGCTTATCTCTCTAAAGTTAGAGAGATAAATCTATTGGTTTAGAGAGACGGAATGCCAAGGCTGCCGTGATGCTGATGGACGCCGGCTTCCGTGACAAGGTACGTGCGAGCACCGATCCCGTTGAGATTGCGGAACTCATCAATAGCGGACTCGAAGACTAGAACGGTCATCCCGTTCAATCAATCGATCCTTCTCCAAGGAAAAGGGCCGCGACGCCATATGGGTGTCGCGGCCCTGTTTGCGTTTCCCCAGATAAAACCTGCCAAAATAAACCTGTCCCTTTTTGGTAGGTTGGCGACAATTTATGTAGTTCAGGTTGAGCATATGCGAGCGAGCGGGCTCCGGGTGCGGTAAGGTGACGCGAAACAAGCGGGCGCTGACCTTTTGGTCGCGCCCGTGAAGCTGAACGTCAGATTGCCGTGCCCGGAGCCCGCGCAGCGCCGAGCAGGTACGCCGTTTGTAAAACGGCGTAACCTAAAGGTTCATGTTGCCGTGGATGTAGGGGGTGACCTCGTGGGAGATGTGGCCGCAGCCTAGGTTGCGCAGGGCAGATTCGATGGCGGCGGGAAGCGGGGCCTTGCCCTCGTCGTTGACCGCGGTCCTGCCGAGGGCGGCGATCTTGGCGACGTCTGCCGGCGCGGCCTCGATATGCATGC
>ERZ837590.1331-NODE-1331-length-13466-cov-73.624189_pt1 | contig 13466 bp, 10 predicted proteins | sample MGYA00519573_ERZ837590 | MGnify/ENA primary metagenome ERZ837590 (study PRJEB31850, sample SAMEA3708820) | human gut metagenome | biome: human gut; feature: human-associated habitat; material: faeces | place: China | collected 2014 ... | reverse complement strand
ACTCGCTACCTCCACCTTGGCAAGGTGGCGCTCTACCAGATGAGCTACGGCCGCACATTTCATGTGGTCTGCCGGGGTTTCGCTCCCGGCGACGTTGGCTATTATAGCGTAAAATGCAGGCTTTGTCAACAACAAATTTCCAAAAAATCAGACTTTTTGCAAAACACGCCTGTCTGCGCCTGTTTTTCAAAAACAAAGCCGAAACCGGAATGAAACCGAAATGTTTCAGCTTTGCGGCGGCAGACACAAAGAAAATTCGGTTGCTTTCCCTTCTTAAAGAGGTTATAATAAACTTGTCAAAAAGTTGCACAAAAACACGTCTGCTGTGCCGCGCGGGCGGGCAGACGTGTTTTTGTGCCGAGATTTTGCCAGAAAAAGGAGCAACCGCAATGTACAAGATCACTGAAAAGGTCGCGCTGAACCCCACCGTGACAAAGATGGTCATTGAAGCCCCGCTCATTGCCAAAAAGGCAAAGCCGGGCCAGTTCATCATTGTGCGCCCGTTTGAGGACAGCGAGCGCATCCCCCTGACCGTGGCCGGTTACGACCGTGAAAAGGGCACTGTGGATATCATTTTCCAGATCGTGGGCGGCACCACCATGGAGCTGAACAGCCTGAACGCAGGCGACAGCGTCCATGACTTTGTGGGCCCCTTGGGCCGCGCCACCGAGACCGAGGGCCTGAAAAAGGTCTGTGTTGTGGGCGGCGGCGTGGGCTGCGCCATCGCCCTGCCCATTGCCAAGGAGCTGCATGACCAGGGCTGCACCGTCCACAGCGTCATCGGCTTCCGCAATAAGGATCTGCTCATCCTCGAGGACGAGTTCAACGCCTGCAGTGACGAGCTGCGCATTATGACCGATGACGGCAGCTACGGCACCAAGGGTGTGGTCACTGCCGCTCTGGACGAGCTGGTGGCCGCCGGCAACCAGTATGATCTGGTCATCACCATCGGCCCGCTGATCATGATGAAATTCGTCGTCAAGACCTGCCAGAAGCACGGGCTGAAGAGCATCGTCTCCATGAACCCCATTATGATCGACGGCACCGGCATGTGCGGCGGCTGCCGCCTGACCGTGGGCGGCGAGACCAAGTTTGCCTGCGTGGACGGCCCCGACTTTGACGGTGACCTCGTCGATTTCGACGAAGCCATGGCCCGCGGCACCATGTACCGCCCCTTTGAGGCAAAGGCCCGCGAGAAGGCCTGCAATCTGTTCAAGACTGAGGAGGCAAAGTAAGATGGCTTTCAATATGGATCCCAAAAAGTGCCCCATGCCCACCCAGGACCCCAACGTCCGCAACAAGAACTTTGAGGAAGTTGCACTGGGCTATACCGAAGAGATGGCCGTGAACGAGGCAAAGCGCTGCATCCACTGCAAGAACAAGCCCTGCCAGACCGGCTGCCCCGTGGGCATCGATATCCCCGAGTTCATCGGTCATGTGGCCGAGGGCGACTTTGAAGCCGCCTATCAGGTCATTGCCCGCTCCTCCTCCCTGCCCGCCGTCTGCGGCCGTGTCTGCCCCCAGGAGAGCCAGTGCGAGGGCAAGTGCACCCGCGGCATCAAGAACGAGCCCGTGGGCATCGGCCGCCTGGAGCGCTTTGTGGCCGACTGGCACCGTGAAAACGTCCACACCGCCCCCATCGTGCCCGCATGGAACGGCCACAAGGTCGCCATCATCGGCGCTGGCCCTGCCGGTCTGACCGCCGCAGGCGACCTGGCCAAGCTGGGTTATAAGGTCACCGTCTACGAGGCTCTGCATGTGGCCGGCGGCGTGCTGATGTACGGCATCCCCGAGTTCCGTCTGCCCAAGGCCATCGTGCAGCAGGAGATCGACGGCCTGAAGAAGATGGGCGTGGATTTTGAGTGCAACATGGTCATCGGCAAGGTGCTGACCATCGACGAGCTGATGGGCGAGTACGGCTACGAGGCCGTGTTCGTTGGCTCCGGTGCTGGTCTGCCCCGCTTCATGGGCATCCCCGGCGAGAGCCTGAAGGGCGTGTACTCCGCCAACGAGTTCCTGACCCGCTCCAACCTGATGAAGGCCTACCTGCCCACCAGCAAGACCCCCATCCGCACCGGCAAAAAGGTGGCCGTTGTGGGCGGCGGCAACGTGGCCATGGATGCTGCCCGCAGCGCCCTGCGTCTGGGTGCCGAGACTGTGTACATCGTCTACCGCCGCGGCATGGCCGAGCTGCCTGCCCGTAAGGAGGAGGTCGAGCACGCCGAGGAAGAGGGCATCATCTTCAAGACCCTGTGCAACCCCGTGGAGATCCACGCCAACGACGAGGGCTTCGTCAAGTCCATCACCTGCATTGAGATGGAGCTGGGTGAGCCCGATGCTTCCGGCCGCCGCCGTCCCATTGAAAAGAAGGGCAGCGAGTTTGAGCTGGATGTGGATACCGTGATCATGAGCCTGGGCACCAGCCCCAACCCCCTGATCCGCTCCACCACCCCTGGTCTGGAGACCAACAAGCACGGCTGCATCGTCACCGAGGGCGACGAGGGCAAGACCAGCCGTGAGGGCGTGTACGCCGGCGGCGATGCCGTGACCGGTGCCGCCACCGTCATCAAGGCCATGGGTGCCGGTAAGGCAGCCGCCAAGGCCATGGACGAGTACATCCAGAATAAGTAAGGAACACTTCCCTTCTCCATAAAAAACAGGTGCACCTGAACGGTGCACCTGCTTTTTTTGCGCATCTCTATATTTTTAAGTCGTTATGAGGCCCTGTTCCAGACAGTACCAATAGATGCCATCCTCCATCACGGTACGGCAGTGTGCGGCAGCAGCAGCCTTCAGCTTCTCAGAGGCATTGCCCATAGCCACACCGGTGCCCACAGCCCCAAACATCTCCAAATCATTGTTGCCATCTCCGAACGCCATGCTATCGGCTTTGGAGATGCCATAGAACTCCAACACCTTTTCCACGGCAATCCCCTTGCCGCCGCTGGCCGGAATGATGTCCACAGCCCGATTCCACCACGCCGCGATCTTTGCATGGGGTACATCCTTCAAAATAGCTGGGTACTCCTCTTCCCGGCCACCCATGAGCACCTGGAAAATTTCTCCCTTTGCCATCTCCTCAAAATCCTCAGCGATCTTCAACTCAACGCCGCCGATGGCAAAATACTCTTCCAGATCCGGTTCGGAGCCGTTGGCCGCCAGCCGGGTCGTGTTGGCCAGGGCAACGGGCCGTCCCAACGCCGCTGCGTTCCGGATGAGGGTAGCAACCTCCTCCGTAGGGATGGTGTTCTTGAAAATATCCTGCTCTGGAGTGAAGCAGTAGGAGCCGTTGTAGGTCAGGAAAGCATCAAAGGACACCCCCTCAAACTTCGGCACCTCCATAGGAGCCCGCCCGGTGGCGATGCAGAGTCGGATGCCGTTCTGGTGCAGCCGCCGCAAGGCTTCCAGCGTGCGGGGCCGGGCAGCACCCTTCAGCGGCACCAGTGTTCCATCCACATCAAAAAAGATGATCTTCGGTTTATTCATATGCCTTCCCTCCGGTTGCCGGACAGCCAGGGCTTATCCTATGGATTCCCAGCTGTTTTATGGGAAAATTATAGCACGAAGGGGGCGTTTTTTCAAATGTATCCCACTCTTTATGCATCCTGCCCAAAAAACAGAGCAATATTTTGTCACTCAAACTTGGCGGAACCTGATTGATTTTGACTGAGATTTTGCTATAATAAGGGGGCAAGGCGGTCATAACCCGCCAATGTCAATCAAAATCAATCATATAAATCGAACAAGGGGGAATGTTCCCGATGCTGGCAGAAGAACGATTCAGCCTGATTTTGGATCTGCTGGCGCGGCAGCGCACCGCCACCGTGCAGGAGTTGTGCGAGGCGTTGAACGCAAGCGAATCCACCATCCGGCGCGACCTGAACGAGCTGGACAAGCAGGGCAAACTGAACAAGGTGCACGGCGGGGCCACCCTGCCGGACAGTCCCTTCCGCACCGACGAGCCCACCATGGCCGCCAAGGAAGAGCTGGCCGTCAGTCAGAAACAGAGCATCGCCCAGGCGGCAGCAGAACTGATCCTGCCGGAAGATTTCATCTATCTGGATGCAGGCTCCAGCACACTGGCTCTGGCACGGGCGCTGAGCGGCCCGGCCCTGAACGCCAGCTATGTGACCAACGGCGTGGCCCACGCCCGCCTGCTGGCCCAGAAAGGCTGCCGGGTGTTCCTGCCCGGCGGGCTGCTGCGGCCCCAGACCGAGGCCATCATCGGGGCGGCTGCGCTAACTGCCATCCAACAGTACAATTTCACCAAAGCGTTCATGGGGGCCAACGGCGTGGCGCTGGATTCCGGCTTCACTACCCCAGACCCCGAGGAGGCCGCCGTCAAGGCTGCGGCCATCCACCGGGCGCGGGAAACGTGGTTCCTGGTGGACGACACCAAATTTGCGCAGGTCTACCCCGCCGTCATCTGTGATCTGCACAGCGGTGCCATCCTGACGAACCGGTGCCCCAACCCCAAATACCGGCAATACACTCTGATAAAGGAGACCGAGGTATGATCTACACTGTAACGTTCAATCCTGCCATTGATTATGTGGTCCGTCTCGACAGGCCCCTTGAGGTGGGCGAGGTGAATCGCGCCGCCGGGGAGGACTGCGTGCTGGGCGGCAAGGGCATCAATGTTTCCGGCGTACTCCGGGAGCTGGGCTGTGAGAGCGTGGCTCTGGGCTTTGTGGCCGGTGAGACCGGTGCCTGGCTGGAGCGTGGTCTGGCCGCGCAGGGGCTCCGGACCGATTTCATCCATCTGGCCAAGGGCATGACCCGCATCAACGTCAAGATCAAGGCGGGCACCGAGACTGAGCTGAACGGCGCAGGCCCCAGCATCCCGGAAAGCGCCATGCAGCAGCTGGAAGCCCAGCTGGACACCCTGCAGCCTGACGACATCCTCATTCTGGCAGGCAGCATCCCCAAGAGCCTTTCCCAGAGCACCTACGAGCGGCTGCTGGCAGGGCTGGAGGGCCACGGCGTGCGGGCCGTGGTGGATGCCACCCAGGATCTGCTGGTCAACGTCCTCCCCTATCACCCCTTCCTGATCAAGCCCAACAATCACGAGCTGGGCGAGATCGTGGGCCGGGAGCTGAAAACGGACGCAGAGATCACCGCCGCCGCCCGCGCCCTGCAGGAAAAGGGTGCCCGGAACGTGCTGGTGAGCATGGCCGGGAACGGTGCTCTGCTGGTGGATGAGCACGGCGAGGTGCACCGCATCGGCTGCCCCAAGGGCAAGGTCGTGAACAGCGTAGGCGCAGGCGACAGCATGGTGGCCGGTTTTGTGGCAGGTTATCTGCAAAGCGGCAGCTATGAGCAGGCCCTCCGGCTGGGCACCGCCTGCGGCAGTGCCACCGCGTTCAGCCTTGGGCTGGCAACGAAAGAAAAGATTGCCGAACTGATGCAGGAAATTTGAAGCAGAGCCCTCTTTGCGGTCTGCGGCGCAGACCGCAGCTGAGAGGGTTGCACAGAGAGAGAAAGGAGAACCCTTATGCGCATTACGGAATTATTCACCGCAAAGTCCATCGAGCTGGATTCCGCGGCCTCCAACCGGGACGAGATCCTCTCCCGGCTGGTGGAACTGCAGGCCACCCACGGCAACATCACCGACACAGAAGCCTACAAGAAGGCACTCTACGCCCGGGAGGATGAGGCCTCCACCTACGTGGACAACGGCATCACCGTTCCCCACGCCAAGACGAATGTGGTCACCCGGCCCAGCCTGGCCGCCCTGCGTCTGAGCACCCCGGTGCAGTACAACGCCGAGGATGACGGCAAGACCGACCTGCTCTTTGCCATTGCAGCCCCCGAAAACGGCAGCCTGCATGTGGATATGCTGGCCCGCATGATGCAGATGCTGATGAACGAGGACTTTGTGGAAAAGCTGAAGGCCGCCAGGACCCCCGCCGAATTCCTTGCCCTCATCGACGCACAGGAGGAGGCCCAGTTCGGTGAGGAGAGCTTCACCCAGCAGGCCATCCCCCAGAGCGGCTACCGCATTCTGGCCGTGACCGCCTGCCCCAACGGCATTGCCCACACCTACATGGCCGCCGAGGCGCTGGCCAAGGCCGGTGACAAGCTGGGCCTGCCCACCAAGGTGGAGACCAACGGCTCCGATGGTGCCAAAAACGTGTTGACCCGCGCCGAGATCGCAGCCTGTGACGGCATCATCGTGGCTGCAGACAAAAATGTGGAGACCGCCCGCTTTGACGGCAAGCCCGTGCTGTTTGCCCGGGTGGATGACGGCATCCACAAGCCCGAGGAGCTGCTGAAAAAGGTAGCCCACGGTGAAGTTCCTGTTTACCACGCCAAGGGCGGTGCCGCCGCTGCCGAAGAGGAGACCTCCGGCGACAGCTTTGGCCGCAAGGTGTACAAGGATCTGATGAACGGCGTGTCTCACATGCTGCCCTTTGTGGTGGGCGGCGGTATTATGATCGCGCTGGCCTTCCTGCTGGACGATTACACCATCGACCCTTCCAACTTCGGCATGAACACCCCCATCGCCGCCTTCTTCAAGACGGTGGGCAGCGCCGCATTCGGCTACATGCTTCCCATTCTGGCAGGCTTCATCGCCATGTCCATCGCCGACCGTCCCGGCCTGGCCGTGGGCTTTGCGGGCGGCGTGCTGGCCATGAACGGCACCAACTTTGCAGGCCTTGCCAACGGTGAGACCACCGGCATCTCCGGCGGCTTCCTGGCCGCTCTGCTGGCCGGTTTCGTGGCCGGTTATGTGGTCGAGTTCCTGAAGAAGATCACCGAAAAGCTCCCCGCCAGCCTGAACGGCATCCGCCCCATGCTGATCTACCCGCTGGGCGGCATCCTCATCATCGGTGCCGTGATGTGCGGCATCAACCCGGTCATGGGCATGATCAACACCGCCATGACCAACTGCCTCAACGCCATGGGCGGCACCTCCAAAGTCCTGCTGGGTGCCATCGTTGCCGGTATGATGAGCATTGACATGGGCGGCCCCTTCAACAAGGCTGCCTACGTCTTTGGCACTGCCGCACTGGCCTCCGGCAACTACGAGGTCATGGCTGCTGTCATGGTGGGCGGCATGGTTCCTCCCATCGCGATCGCCCTCTCCACCACCTTCTGCCCCAAGAAGTGGACCCCTGACGAGCGCCGCAACGGCATCGTGAACTACGTCATGGGCCTGTGTTTCGTCACCGAGGGTGCCATCCCCTACGCCGCCGCCGACCCGCTGCGCGTCCTGCCCAGCTGTGTGGCCGGTGCCGCGCTGGCCGGTGCCCTCTCCATGACCTTTGGCTGCGCCCTGCGCGCTCCCCACGGCGGCATCTTCGTGTTCCCCGTGGTCGATCATGCCCTGCTCTACTGCGTGGCTCTGGCCGCTGGCAGCGTGGTGGGTGCCGTGATCCTGAGCCTGCTCAAGAAGAACCGCACCGACGCAGTCTGATCTGCCATTCTCCTTCTTCCTTTACCATATAAGAAGGGCCCGTCTGCTCGCACCAAAATGCGGCAGACGGGCCCTTTCGTGTTTATCCCTTGATGATCCGGAGCAGGGTCTTGTCCAGCTGGATGGTGCGGTTCCAGGGGTTCAGGATGATGCCCTGGATCTCCGGCACCTGCAGTGCGGCATCCAGCAGCTTTTCAAGCTCCACCAGAAAGGTGGACTGCACCGCTTCCGCGCCCTTCATCTCCTCTTCAAAGCTGGTAAAGGCATACCACCAGCTGGCCCCATCGGCCGTGCGGAGGGCCCGCAGCTGCATCTGCTCACTGGCCGGGTTCGGCTCCACCGCCACCACGACCTGTCCGTTTTCCCGCATCCGCCGCCGGATCACGGTCAGGGTATGCGCCAGCTGCTCCTGTGTAGGCTCCTGCTGTAACTGGCAGACCGCCTGTTCGATCTTTTCGTTGCCGTTCAGGCCCTCGTCCTTCTTCTGCGCCATAAGCTCTCCCGTTCTTTTCGTTTATGTTTTATGCTTGTATTATATCCGGACTTTACGAAAAATGGAAGCGCCAACCAGAGATTCTTTCTTTTTTCGTCTGCTTTCGGGTGTTTTTTCAAAAATCAGTAGCCCCCGCCCCGAAAAAGTGTTACAATATTTTTGTCTGGTATCATTTCAGAAACGACAGGACGCGCCGTTTTTTCGTGAGCCGTTTTGTCGGAATGGGAGAGATAAGGTAATGAAACGAATCCTTCGTTCTGCCGTCAGTCTGCTGCTGTGCGCCGCCGTGGCGCTGGGCGGCACTGCCTGCGGCCGAAGCAAGCTGCCCACCACCATCACGATTTGGACCTACTACAACGGCGACCAGCTGGAATGCTTCAACCAGCTGGTGGAGCAGTTCAACTCCACCGTGGGCAAAGAGAAGAACATCCGAGTCGAAAGCTCCAGTCAGGGCAGCGTGAACGACCTGGAGACCAGCGTGCTGGCCGCCGCCGAGGGCAAGGTGGGTGCCGAGAAGCTGCCCAACATCGTCTCCTCCTACGCAGACACCGCCTTTACGCTGGATCAGATGGGCCTTGCCGTTGACCTGAGCCCCTACCTGACCGAAAAAGAGAAGTCTGCCTATATCGCCGGGTTTCTCGAAGAGGGCGACCTGATGAACAACGGGGAGCTCAAGGTCTTTCCCATAGCAAAATCCACTGAGCTGCTCTACCTGAACGTCACCGACTTTGTCCCCTTTGCCGAGGCCACGGGCGTGACCTATGCGGATCTTTCCACCGTGGAGGGGCTGAACGAGGCCGCACACAAATACTACGACTGGACCGATGCCCAGACGGCTGCGCCCAACGACGGCAAGGCCCTGTATGGCCGCGACGCGCTGACCAATTACCTGCTCTGCGGCGCACAGGAACTGGGTACGACCATCTTTGATGCCGAGAACGGCGTGATGACCCTGCACTTTGACAAGCCGACCCTCCGCAAGCTGTGGGATAACTACTATGTCCCCTACATCAAGGGCTGGTGCAGTGCCAGCGGCAAGTTCCGCAGCGACGATATCAAGATCGGCAGCCTGCTGGCCTATGTCGGTTCCTCCTCCAGCGCTTCCTTCTTCCCCACCCAGGTGCTGACCAGCGACACCGAGAGCCACGGCATCGAGATGGCCGCGTTGCCCTGCCCCAGCTTTGCAGGCTGTGAGCCGGTGGCCGTCCAGCAGGGGGCCGGCATGGTAGTCATCCCGGGCACCGAGGACGAGATCAGTGCCTGCGTTGCCTTCCTGAAATGGTTCACCCAGCCGGAAAACAACCTGCAGTTCTCGGTGCAGTCCGGCTATATGCCCGTGACCTATGCCGCCAACAGCATGTCCGCCCTTGAGAACAGCGGCCTGACAGTCTCCGAGCGCATCCACAAGGTGCTGAGCCTGTCCATTGATGCCATCGATCGCAGCAAGCTCTACACCACCCATGCCTTCCCGGATGCCCTGCGCGCCCGCAATACCCTGCAGTACGCGCTGGAGGACCGTGTCACTGCCGACCGTGCCACGGTGATGGAGCGGCTGGCTGCCGGGCAGACCCCCGAGGAAGCCGAAGCCGAGTTTCTGACCGATGCCTATTTTGATGCCTGGTACGACCAGACTCTGGCCGCTCTCAGCGCCTTTGCGGGCTGAGATGCCCTTGGAACAACCACAAAAGGAGAGACCCTCAGATGCAGAACCGCAAGCCGCACAGTCAGAAGGCCCCTCAGACGGGCCATTCTATCTTCGGCACCATCCTTTTCTCCCTGCTGGCTGTGCTGGCGGTGGAGATCCTGCTGCTGACCTTTACCGTCCACGCCACCCGGCTTGGCCCCCAGCTGAACCAGAACGCCGAGGATATCCTTGCCATGCAGGTGGACAACCGCAGCCGGTATCTTCAGTCCATCTTCCACGATGCACAGGAGCTGACCAGCCTTTCCGATACCATCAATGGCCTGACCCAGCAGCTTCTGGACGAGGGAGAGATCAGCCTGAGCACGCTGGACAGCAGCAGCGACGCGGCCTATCCCCTGCTGGAAGCCGCCGCGCCGGAGCTCATCAGCACCCTGCGCATCAAGTCGGTGACCGGCGTGTTTCTTATCCTGAACACCCATGATCTGGATAAGCAGAAGCAGGACAGTCGGCTGCCCGCCATCTACCTGCGGGATCTCGACCCGGATGCCGCTCCCTCCCAGCGCAACGCCGACCTGACCTTTGTGCGGGCACCGGCCCAGCTGGTGCAGTCCCTCTCCATTGCCACGGACAACAGCTGGTCCCCCACCATCCGCTACCGGGCACTGGGAAACCGCGGCTTCCTTTATCCCCCTTTCCAGGCCGCCTATAAAGACGGTGCCAGCCTTGCCGCCTCCGATTATGGCCACTGGACCTCACAATCCTATCTGGTGCCCGGGGACACCCACGAGGCCATTGCCTACAGCCAGCCCCTGATCCTGCCGGACGGCACCGTTTACGGCGTGATCGGCGTGGAGCTGCTGGCCGACTACCTGTGGGAGAACCTGCCCTGCTCTGAGCTGCAGAACAGCGGCACCTATTTCCTTGCCGTGACCGATACGGAGGAACTCTCTGCCGCTGAACTGCAGCTGCGTCCGGTGCTCCGTTCCCACTGCGACGGGCAGCCGGGTTCTGCGGACGAAAGCCTTACGCTGCGCCTCCACAGTGCCCAGACCCGCCGCTACCTCTTCAGCGATGCCCTCTACATTGCCTCGGTCTCCCCCTTGAACCTCTACAGCCGGAATGCCCCTTTCTCAGGCAAGCACTGGCTTCTCGTGGGCTCCGTTCCCGCAGGGCAGCTCTTTGCTTTCGCCCAGCGGCTGCAGCAGCTGTTCTCCTTCATCATTCTGATCACGCTGGCCGTTGGCTTTGTTTGCAGCTGGCTGATCAGCAGGCGGCTGGCCCGGCCCGTTGCCAAGCTCTCGGCTGAGGTAGCCGCTGCCGAGGCGGATTCCTCCGCCATCCCGCATCTGTCCACCACCGGCATCAGGGAGCTGGATCAGTTTTCCTCTGCCTTTACCCAGCTGAGCAAGGACGTGCTGGACTCCTCTACCCGCTTTTTGCGCATTATGAAATTGGCCAGTGCGGAGCTGGGCGGCTATGAGCTGCGCGATGACAGTGTTTATGTGACCGACAATTTCTTCTCCATGCTGGGCCTTGCACAGGAGCAGCCCGATCCGCTCACGCCAAAGGCTTTCCGCGCCCTGATGGGCACACTGGAGCAGCGGTGGTTCTACCGCCTGTCCCCGGCCAACAACAAGGTCTTTGCCATCCCACAGCCCGACGGCAGCATCCACTACATCACCCTGCGCATCACCCATATCCTGGGCGAAAACGCCTCCGAGGTGGGTCTGGCTGAGGATATGACCACCACGGTGCTGGAGCAGCAGCGCATTGAGCACGAGCGCGATTACGATACCCTGACCGGCCTGTACCGCCGCCGTGCCTTTGACCGCGCCTGTGACGCGCTGTTCCAGCAGCCCGAAAAGCTGGGCTGTGCCGCCCTGCTGATGATGGATCTGGACAACCTCAAGCAGATCAACGACACCTACGGCCACGACTGGGGCGACCAGTACATCCGCCAGACCGGCCAGTGCTTTGCGGCCAATACGCCCGCCAACACCATCTGCTCCCGCCTTTCGGGCGATGAGTTCCTGATCTTCTTCTATGGCTACCAGGATCAGGCACAGCTCCGCGCCCAGCTGGAGCTGCTGAGTGCCGCCCTGCAGCGCAGCGTGTCCATCCTGCCCAACGGCAAGCAGCTGCACATCAGCATCTCGGGCGGCATTGCCTGGTACCCCACGGACGGCCACGACCTGCTCACCCTGAAAAAATATGCCGACTTTGCCATGTATCAGGTCAAGCATTCCCACAAGGGCCGCATGTGTGATTTTGATATCGGCAGCTACCATCAGGAGGCATACGCCGCCCAGACCCAGCAGGACTTTGAGCTCCTGCTGCAGGAGGAGCTGGTGTCCTACCACTTCCAGCCCATCTACTCTGCCCGCAGCGGCCGGGTCGCAGCCTACGAGACCCTCATGCGGGTCGATCTGCCCACCCTGCACTCCCCCGCTCAGGTCATGCAGCTGGCCCATGAGACGGGCCGCCTGTATGAGATCGAACGGATCACTGTGTTCCATTCCAGCGCGATCTTCCAGCGCATGCAGGCACAGGGCCTGTTCCAAAGCGATGCCCTGCTCTTCATCAACTCCATCGCCAATGTCAGCCTGACGAATGAGGATGTGGAGGAATATGCTCAGCGCTACCCCGAGCTGCTCAAGCGGCTGGTGGTGGAGATCACCGAACAGGAGGATCTGGACCGCGCATGTCTGGAGCGGAAGCGGAACGTTCCGGGCTTCTCCGGCTCCTTTGCGCTGGATGACTACGGCAGCGGCTACAGCAACGAATTGAACCTGCTGGAGCTCTCGCCCCGGTACATCAAGATCGACATTTCCATTGTGTGCGGGATCGATACCGACCGTGATAAGCAGCAGATCGTCTCCAACATTGTGGCTTACGCCCACGCCCGCAGTATGCAACTCATCGCCGAGGGCATTGAGACTGAGGCCCAGCTGCGCACCGTCATCGGTCTGGGCGTGGACCTGCTGCAGGGCTACTACCTCAGCCGCCCCGCCGCAGTGCCCGCCCCCATTGCACCGGTAGCGCAGGCGGTGATCGACCAGCTTGAACACCAGCGGTTTGATCCCCTCGGTTTATGATCTTTCCGGCTCCCCTGTGGGGGAGCCTTTTGTGACCTCATTCAGAGAAAGGAGACACGATGAACCACGAATCCAGTTCCGCTCTCCCCGCCGCCATCCGGGTGCGGGGCGCGCGGGTGCACAACCTGAAGAACATCGACGTAGATGTGCCGCTCCACAAGATCGTCGGCATTGCGGGCGTGTCCGGTTCCGGCAAGTCCTCGCTGGCGCTGGGTGTCCTCTACGCCGAGGGCTCCCAGCAATATCGCTTTTGTGCACACCTTATGCACTGCGAGAGAAGAAAAATCAACGTATATTCGTCCATATAGAATATTCTGCCATTTAAACTACCTTTCTTGGTCACAAATATGGTCTCCAAGCCGCTGATTTTCAAGATGAAGCTGTTTGGGGCGTAATATGGTTGGCGGACAAGTGAGCTACAGGCCCTTGAGATATAGCTCACATGGGGTTCAGATGTATCACATCCTAATCCACAATAAAACACGATGTACCGTAAAAGCGAAACTTCAACTTTGAATGAATGGAAGCTGCGCTTTTTACATTTGACAACAAGTTGTAGATTGACAATAGGACTCATACACGATAAACTTTATATAGTATTATGTAGATCAGAAGGAGGCCAAACCATGAGCGTCAAGTACACTACCCCTGCCCAGCACAAGAGCAATCTCCGCAATGTGTACGGCACCTTTGCCATTGAGGGAATGACCATCAGCAAGGACACGCGCAGCAATCTTGACCGCATTGGCAGCGGTCAAGCCAGCTATCAGCAGGTCGTGAATGAACTGCGCGCAAAGTACGCGAAGAAGGGCT
>ERZ837590.1330-NODE-1330-length-13468-cov-4.604563_pt1 | contig 13468 bp, 9 predicted proteins | sample MGYA00519573_ERZ837590 | MGnify/ENA primary metagenome ERZ837590 (study PRJEB31850, sample SAMEA3708820) | human gut metagenome | biome: human gut; feature: human-associated habitat; material: faeces | place: China | collected 2014 ... | reverse complement strand
CGCTGTCATGGAAATCTTTAACAGAAGATATGGAGCCTGATTTGTGCATCAGACTTCCTTATTTTAATTGACCAAATATCTTGTGATGGTTTTCCAATGCAAAAAGAACACCTGTAAAACAGACGTCGGCACTTTCTTCCGACTATATAGACGCAAAAATCCCCGCCCGGAAACCCGGACGGGGATCATCACCTGTTATAACACTACCGGCAAAATCACTCTGCCTACTTTAATATATTCATGTTTTTGGCGGGTGCTAAGGTCAAAACTCCTCCTGCAAGCAAGCTTGCATCGGACTTTAGACCTTTTCACCCTGGTATATACAATTCACGCAAATTAGTTAGCTGCAGCAGCTTTTGCTTCTTTGATCTTCTCTGTCAGCATCGGAACGATCTTGTTTAAGTCGCCTACGATACCGTAGTCAGCTACATCGAAGATCGGAGCGGACTCATCTTTGTTGATCGCAATGATGATGTCAGACTCTTCCATACCAGCTACGTGCTGGATAGCACCGGAAATACCGATTGCGAAGTATACGTGCGGACGAACAGTCTTACCAGTCTGTCCTACCTGAAGATCTTTCGGCTTCCAGCCGGAATCTACAACTGCACGAGAGCAGCTTACTGTACCGCCAATAGCCTCAGCGAGGTCATCAAGCAGTTTGAAGTTCTCTGCGCTGCCAACTCCACGGCCACCGGAAACAAGGATCTTTGCATCCATGATATCAGCTACGTCGGATACTGCCTTAACGATCTCGAGAATCTCAACGTACTTGTTGTCCGGAGTGAAGCCCGGGTTGAATTCGATAATTTCAGCTTTTCTGCCAGCCTCACGGTCAAGCTTCTGCATAACGCCTGGACGTACTGTAGCCATCTGCGGACGGAATTCCGGGCAAGCGATTGTAGCGATCGTGTTGCCGCCGAATGCCGGACGGGTCATAAGGAGCTGACCATGTTTCTGCTCTTTACCCGGCATAGCTACGAGCGGGAAATCTCCGATATCGAGCTGTGTGCAGTCTGCTGTAAGACCTGTATGGATACGTGCGCAAACACGCGGGCCAAGGTCACGACCGATTGCTGTAGCACCGATTAAGAAGATGTCCGGCTTGAACTCGTTGATAACAGCTGTGATCGCATGAGTATACGGCTCAGTTCTGTAATCCTTTAATTCCGGATCGTCAACAACGATAACTTTGTCTGCACCGTACTCACCGAGTTCGTCTGCAAGACCTTTTACGTTGGAACCAACTAAAACTGCTGTTACAGTTGTTCCTAAATCTTTTGCCAGGTCTTTACCTTTACCGATCAGCTCCAGAGCGATGCTGCTGATCTGATTGTCTACCTGCTGTGCAAAGACATATACACCCTTATATTCTGCTAAATTCATCACTTTTCACCACACTTTTCTTTTTTTGAATTAAAGTACATGTTTCTCAGTAAGTTTCTCAACAATGTAATTTGCAGCTGCGGACGGATCAAGGTTTGTCTCCTTAACGCCTGCACCCTTTCTTACTTTGTCGGAAGCCTTAGCGATCTGAGTCGGGGATCCCTTAAGACCAAGGTTGGAATCAAGGACATCTTTCAGATCTTTTCTGCCCCAAACGGTGATCTCTTTCTTGTATGCATCGAAGATTCCGCCCGGAGTCATGTAACGCGGCTCATTTAATTCAGAAAGTGCTGTAATTAAGCACGGCATTTTAGCCTTTAACATCATGTATCTATCATCGAACTGACGCTTAACGATTACAGAATCGCCATCGATCTCGATGCCCTCAGCATAGCTGATTACCGGAAGACCAAGGTGCTCGGAGATCTGCGGACCTACCTGAGCTGTATCACCATCGATAGCCTGACGGCCTGTGATGATGAGGTCATAGTCAAGGTTTCTTAAAGCACCAGCGATTGTCTGGGATGTAGCCCATGTATCAGCACCGCCGAGAACACGGTCTGTAACAAGGATACCGTTATCAGCGCCCATAGCCATAGCCTCACGAAGAACTTCCTCAGCCTTCGGAAGACCCATTGTAACTACTGTAACTTCTGCACCATACTGATCTTTTAAGCGAAGAGCTGCCTCCAGACCAGCTTTATCATCCGGGTTCATGATTGTGAGCATAGCTGCTCTGTCAAGTGTTCCATCCGGTTTGAACTTTACGCCGCCCTTAGTATCCGGCACCTGTTTTACACAAACAACGATTTTCACTGTATTTCACTCCTTATTTTCATTTATAGTTATGATCTTCCAGCTGTTAAATTATTATTTTAACAGTGCGCCGGAGATAACCATTCTCTGAACTTCACTTGTTCCTTCGTAGATCTCGGTGATCTTAGCATCACGCATCATACGCTCTACGTCGTACTCTCTGATGTAACCATAACCACCATGGAGCTGAACAGCCTTTGTTGTTACTTCCATAGCAACCTCTGCTGCATACAGTTTAGCCATTGCTGCCTCTACGCCGTAGGACTTCTGAGTAGCCTTAGCCATTGCTGCACGGTAAACCATCATCTGAGCAGCTTTTACCTTTGTTGCCATATCAGCAAGCTGGAACTGTGTGTTCTGGAACTGACCGATTGTGCGGCCGAACTGCTTTCTCTCTTTTACGTAAGCAACTGTTCTGTCAAGGGCGCCCTCTGCAAGACCAAGAGCCTGAGCAGCGATACCGATACGTCCGCCGTCAAGAGTATGCATAGCGATCTTGAAGCCCTCACCCTTCTTACCTAAGAGGTTGTCCTTCGGGATGCGGCAGTCTGTGAAAATAAGTTCATATGTTGCAGATCCGCGGATACCCATCTTCTTCTCTTTTGTACCAAAAGTGAAGCCCGGTGTACCTTTCTCTACGATAAATGCGGAGATCTCTTTCTGCATTTTGCCACGTTTCTCAACTGTGCCTGTAACAGCGATAACGATGTATGTATCAGCATACTTACCGTTCGTGATGAAGCACTTGGAACCGTTTAATACCCACTCGTCGCCGTCTAAAACTGCTTTTGTCTGCTGACCCTGAGCGTCTGTACCAGCGCCCGGCTCAGTTAAACCGAATGCGCCTAACTTCTCGCCTTTTGCAAGCGGAACAAGGAATTTCTGCTTCTGCTCTTCTGTTCCGAATGTCATGATCGGATCCATGCAAAGGGATGTATGTGCGGAAACGATAACGCCTGTAGTACCGCAAACTTTGGAAAGCTCCTCAACGCACATAGCGTATGTAAGCGGATCACAGCCCTGTCCACCATACTCCTTCGGTACCGGAATACCGAGGAAACCGTTTTTAGCCATCTTCTCTACGGTTTCAACCGGGAATCTCTCTTCCTCGTCAACCTCCTGAGCAAGGGGTTTGACTTCCTTCTCGGCGAAATCGTGGAACAGTGTTCTCGCCATCTCATGCTCTTTACCTAATGTAAAATCCATGTTTTTAGTTCCTCCTTGTGAATTGTATCATGTATAACATAGGGAAATGTGGATGCTTCATTTCTCCGATGTACCTATCCATTGGACAAACGTGGTTTCCGCCCGCGTTTATCCTGTCCCGCATTTTGCGGATTCAAAATTCCCGGCATATAACCCAACATATATGCCCAGAATTCCGATTGTGAAAAAAAACACAATCTTAGTTAAAAAATAAATTTAGCGTTTTCTTTACCTCATAAACCTGCTTTCGCTGATATTTAGTGGAAAAAGTAAACGCTATCGGGTTATCTGCCTGACGGGATCAGATCCCCGTCAGGCATTTCCCATACCGGTAACTATCTCCGGATTATTTTGTGTAATCGTAGAAACCCTTGCCGGTCTTTCTTCCAAGAAGGCCGCCGCGAACCATCTTCTTAAGAAGCGGATGCGGACGATACTTCGGATCGCCTGTCTCTGTCTCAAGAACATTCATGATTGCAAGAACAACATCAAGACCAATCAGATCACCGAGAGCTAACGGTCCCATCGGATGGTTAGCGCCAAGCTTCATGGCAGTATCGATACCCTCTACGGAAGCAACGCCCTCAGCATAAATGCCGACTGCTTCGTTGACCATCGGAATAAGGATTCTGTTTACAACGAAACCTGCAGCCTCTTCTACCTGTACCGGAGTCTTGCCGATCTCTTCAGAGATCTTCTTAACAGCTTCAACATCTTCCGGCTTTGTGTTTAAGCCAGCGATAACCTCAACCAGCTTCATAACCGGTGCCGGGTTGAAGAAATGCATACCGATTACATGTCTCTCAACAGCGCTGCCGATCTCTGTAATGGAAAGAGAGGAAGTGTTTGTTGCAAAGATGCAGCTCGGTTTGCAGATCGCGTCGAGCTCTTTAAATGTCTGCTTTTTGATCTCCATGTTCTCGATCGCAGCCTCTACAACGAGGTCACAATCGCCGCAGATATCTTTCACACCAGTTGTGATCTTGTTAAGGATCTTGTCAGCCTCTTCCTGAGTCATTTTGCCTTTTGCGATTCTCTTCTCGAATCCAGCGGCAATCTTCTTCTTTCCGTTCGCTGCAAATGTTTCATTGATGTCGCAGAGCATTACCTCATAGCCTTCAGTCTGTGCGAATGCCTGTGCAATACCGGAACCCATGGTTCCTGCGCCGATAATACCAACTTTCATGATTTTATCTCCTTATATATGCAACAATGTTATGTAATCTTATCGATTTTTGAAGCCGTCCACTTTTCTCTTCTCGAGGAACGCCTTCATTCCTTCCTTCTGATCCTCAGTCTCAAAGCACTCGGAGAAATATTTCTCTTCGATAGAGATTGCGTGGTCAAGGTCGGAAAGGTAACCGTCTGTCAGGGACTCCTTGGAATTTCTGACAGCGATCGGTGCGTTGGAGGCGATCTTCTTTGCCAGCTTCATAACTGTCGGAATAAGCTCTTCCTTCGCACATACACCGTTTACAAGGCCGATCCGGTATGCCTCGTCAGCTTTGATATTGACAGCGGCATATACCATTTCCTTTGCCTTTCCGGTTCCGATCAGTCTTGCGAGACGCTGGGTTCCGCCGAATCCCGGAGTAATACCAAGACCAACCTCCGGCTGTCCGAATATAGCGTTTTCGGAGCAGTAACGGATATCGCAGCTCATTGCAAGCTCATTTCCACCGCCAAGTGCAAAGCCGTTGACAGCAGCGATCGACGGGATCGGAAGTGTCTCCAGCTTACGGAAAACATCGTTTCCAGCTTTACTGAATTCACGTGCTTCCTGTACAGTCATCGTGCTCATTGCAGCAATGTCCGCACCGGCAACAAAGGATTTCTCACCTGCGCCGGTCACAACCAGCACTCTTGTTGTACCAAGATCAATGCTGTCAAGAACAGCATCAAGGTCCTGAATAACCTCTGTATTTAACGCATTTAAAGCCTCCGGACGGTTGATGGTGATAACACCAACAAAACCGTCCTGCTCATATTTTACAAAACCCATATCGTTGTTCTCCTCAGATTTTGTCTATGCCCCAGATCAGATTAGTCTCTCTCTACGATTGTAGCACAGCCCATTCCGCCGCCGATGCAAAGAGTTGCAAGACCCTTCTTAGCATCTGCCTTCTCCATCTCATGAAGAAGTGTAACGAGAATACGGCATCCGGAAGCTCCTACCGGGTGTCCGAGAGCGATCGCGCCGCCGTTCGGGTTTAACTTGTTAAGGTCAAAGCCAAGCTCTTTGCCTACTGCTACAGACTGTGCAGCGAATGCCTCGTTAGCCTCGATGATATCGAAGTCTTTGATCTCCATGCCTGTTCTCTTGAGAACTTTTCTTGTAGCTGCAACCGGTCCGATACCCATGATCTTCGGATCTACGCCGCCGAGAGCACCGGCAACCCATGTAGCCATCGGCTTAACACCGAGCTCTTTAGCTTTCTCTTCGCTCATAACAACAACTGCTGCTGCACCGTCGTTGATTCCTGAAGAGTTACCAGCTGTAACTAAGCCGCCGTCTTTCTTGAATGCCGGTTTTAACTTGCCGAGTGTCTCAACCGTTGTTCCGTGACGCGGGCCTTCATCTGTATCTACGATAACTGTCTCTTTTTTCTTCTTAACTTCTACCGGAACGATCTCGTCCTTGAATGCGCCGGACTTCTGAGCAGCCTCTGCCTTCTGCTGGCTTACTGCAGCGAACTTGTCCAGTTCTTCTCTTGTAAGACCCCACTGATCGCAGATGTTCTCAGCTGTGATACCCATGTGGTAGTTGTTGAATGCATCCCAGAGAGCATCGTTAACCATTGTATCAACTAAGGTAGCATTGCCCATACGGTATCCGTAACGGCCTTTCATCATAGCATACGGAGCCATGGACATGTTCTCCATACCACCTGCAACAACGATATCAGCGTCACCGGAAAGGATCATCTCAGCTGCCATGTTAACAGCCTCAAGACCGGAACCGCAAACTACGTTGATCGTAACTGCCGGAACTTCGATCGGGAGACCAGCTTTTAATGTAGCCTGACGAGCTACGTTCTGTCCCTGACCAGCCTGGATTACACAACCCATGTAAACCTGATCAACAGCTTCCGGAGCTACACCAGCTCTCTTTAAAGCCTCTTTAATTACGATTGCGCCAAGTTCCGGAGCCGGGATTGTACTTAATTCGCCACCCATTGTTCCGATTGCGGTACGGCATGCACCTGCCAGTACAATTTTCTTTGCCATTTTCTTTTCCTCCTCATTATACCGCTGCCATGCTCTACACCATATAATTTTTCACAAGCAAGGCAGTATATTATGTATAACTAATAATATCACCAAACCGTTTTTGTGTCAAATAATTCTCAAAAGCTTTTTATATAATTTTTCTAAACAAATTAGAAAGTTTCCTTATCCTTTCGTACAAAAGTTACTTTTTTGCTTTGATGCGGTGTTTTGGCGCTTCGTCATGTTTTGCGAACATTTACGAAGCTTTTTCCCGGAATTATTGACCTTACACCCGGAAAATGTTAAAATAATCTCATAGTCTGTCCGTGCGGCGGTCTATATGGAAACAAGTGCTGCGGATCCGTTTGCATAAGCCTTTCCATATGTGCCGGCATAGGGCGAGCGCCCTGTGCTTCCTGCTTTCGTGTCAACGAAAACAGAAAACCCGCACGATATATTGCTACTATATTTTTATGGTTACAAAGAGAGGGTATTGAAAATGGATTTCAAACAGATGTATCAGGAAAAGCTGGTTTCCGCAGAGAAGGCAGCTTCTGTAATCAAGTCCGGTGACTGGGTCGATTATGGCTGGACAACAGCGACACCGGTTGCTGTCGACAAGGCGATTGCGAAAAGACTTCCGGAATTAACAGACGTAAACTTCCGCGGCGGTATCTTAATGTGGGTGCCGGAGATCTTCAAGATTGAGAATCCGGCAGAACATATGACCTGGAACTCCTGGCATATGGGCGGTATCGAGAGAAAAGCGATCGCGCAGGGCTTCAGCTACTATGCTCCGATCCGTTACTCTGAGCTTCCAAGATATTACAGAGAATCCCAGACTAAGCCGGACGTAGCTGTATTCCAGGTTTCCCCGATGGACGAGCACGGTTTCTTCAATTTCGGACCGAACGCTTCCCATATGGCGGCTGTCTGCGAGACTTCCAAGGTCGTTATCGTGGAAGTGAACGAGAATATGCCGGTATGCTTCGGCGGCACTGAAGAGGGCGTTCATATCTCTCACGTTGACATGATCGTGGAAGGTGACAACCCGGCGATCGCTGAGATGGGCGGCGCTGCTGCTGCAAGCGATGTCGATGAGGCTGTCGCAAAGCTGATCCTTGAGGAGATCCCGGACGGCGCATGCTTACAGCTTGGTATCGGTGGAATGCCGAACGCGGTCGGCGCTCTGATCGCGAAATCTGACTTAAAGGATCTCGGCGTTCATACTGAGATGTATGTTGACGCATTCGTGGATATCGCAAACGCCGGAAAGATCACTGGCGCAAGAAAGAATATCGACAAAGGCCGTCAGGTATACGCATTCGGCGCAGGTACAAAGAAATTATATGACTATTTAAATAAGAACCCGGAGTGTATGTCCGCACCGGTAGACTACACGAACGATGTCCGCACGATCTCTGCTCTTGACAACTTCATGTCCATCAATAACGCTGTTGACCTTGACCTCTTCGGTCAGGTAAACGCAGAGTCCGCAGGAATCAAGCACATCAGCGGAGCCGGCGGACAGCTCGACTTCGTTCTGGGCGCTTACCTTTCCAGGGGCGGAAAGAGCTTCATCTGCTGCTCCTCCACTTTCAAGAAGAAGGACGGCACCTTAGAGTCCAGAATCGTTCCGACTCTGGCTCCTGGCTCCATCGTAACCGATACCCGTGCGAATATCCACTATCTCGTTACTGAGTACGGTAAAGTAAACTTAAAAGGTCTCTCCACATGGCAGAAGACCGAAGCGATCATCTCCGTAGCGCACCCGCAGTTCCGCGACCAGCTGATCGCAGAGGCTGAGAAGATGCATATCTGGAGAGCAAGCAACAAGCGCTGATCATAAATAAAATGCACAACAGGGGCTGTCAATGGCAGCCCCTGTTGTTGTATAATATGATCATGCATTCAGGATCGGATCCATCAATGTGATCCCCTTTTCATTTGCAAGCTTCCGTCTGCATATTTCCAGAAGAGGCTTCTGATATGGGGACTGGTCCTCCGTCCGGTACAGATAGTAGAGCGTTCTGCTTGGCGGCTCCACATCGAGTTCATGGATCGATACCGGCGTCGTCTTTAAGATGCTTTTTGCGACAGAGATCGGAAGAAACGCCCAGTTATCACCGTTCTGGGTGAAATACTGTAAAAATCCCATCTCATCCAGATAAACCTGTGGAACTGCCGCGCTGTTGAAATAATAGTTATGCCAGGTGTCAAAATTCTGATCCCACTGTGTCCGGATTTCCCGGCGCGGATCCAGCTCTGAGACTTTGATGTTGTGGGGAAGATTCAGATCTTTTCCCACTATCAGGCACAGTTTTTCCTTAAATAATACCTCCGTCTTTACCTGTGACGAATACATCGGATCCGTGATAAAGGCGATGTCCACCGTCTTGTTGTTTACATAGCTGTAAGCTTCACTCGAATGAAGTGTCGTCACATGGAGGCTGCATTCCGGCGTATTCCTTATAAATTCCTGAAACACCGTTGGCAGCATGAATGCAAGGAGGCTTCCGACACTGGCCACATAAAAACTCTTCTCATTGCTCAGCAATGCTTCCTCCTGAGTCTCATTCCAAAGTGCCTGCCAGCGGTGTGCAATTCCAACAAAGGCTCTCCCCTGTCTTGTCAGCTCCACATGACGGACTCCTTTATTCCGGATAAACAGGGAATAGCCCAGTTCTTCCTCCAGTGCGCGGATCCGACGGCCGAGAGCCGGCTGTGTGATATATAATTTTTCTGCCGCTGCAGAAAAGCTTCCGCACTGGGCTATCTTCAAAAACGCTTCAATTTCAAGAAACGTCATGTTCGATTCTCCTTCCTGTGCCACAACACCAACATGTTCGATATCTTTTTTGCGTGAGCATCTTCATTTCATGCTGTTTCGTTCCAAATGTTAATATTTATATTTATTATATCAAAACAGAGAAGCTTTTACAATTCTATCAAACCATCTTATGATTTTTGGCTCAAACGGTATTTTGCACCCTATATGTCTGAACGTTTAAAAATGTTAAGTTTTATTAATATTTAATATTATAATTTGTTACTTATTATTTCCTCATAACCATTTTACTTTCCTGACAAACCATGTTATAATACTCTAATGGAAGGAAGAGCCGCACCAACTCTTCCCGAAACTTTCTTCTCATTATATTATAACGCGATATTTAAAACGCACAGCCGCCTTGGAACGATAATTGGGGTATCGTCCTTGGCGGCTGTGTTCGTTATTCTGATTTGTTGACATTGTTCTCTTCTTGCCGGATGCTGCGCATCCGACAAGAAGCGTCGGGCGTCGCCCTTATAGAAAAAGGCTCTCAAACCACTGAGAAAATGTAAACATTTTTCAGTGGTCCGAAAGCCTTTTTCTGCAATGTCAGCTTTAAGCGTTCAGTTCTTTCTTATAAACCTCAATGACTTTCTTCATCGCCTCCGCACCCGGAGCACCGATGGTCACACGTTTCTCCACGCATGTCTTCATGGAGATCACATCGTAAATATCTTCCTCGAATACCGGGCTGATGGACTTGAACTGCTCCAGAGTCAGGTCATCCAATGCCTTGTTCTCGTTGATGCAGAGAAGCACCAGCTGTCCGATGATCCCGTGGGCATCACGGAACGGAACGCCGTGGTTTACAAGGTAGTCCGCAGCATCTGTGGCATTCGTAAAGCCGTTCTTTGCGCTGGTTTCCATCACATCTTTGCGGAATGTCATCGTGGATACCATTCCTGTGAAGAGTAAGAGGCAGCCCTTTACGGTGTCGATGGCATCGAAGGTCAGCTCTTTGTCTTCCTGAAGGTCCTTATCGTATGCCAGCGGAATTCCCTTCATGACTGTCAGCATGGACATCAGGGCACCATAGACACGGCCGGCCTTTCCGCGGATCAGCTCCGCGATATCCGGATTCTTTTTCTGCGGCATAATGCTGCTTCCGGTGCTGTAAGAATCATCCATCTCAACAAAACGGTACTCGTTGCTGTTCCAGATGATGATCTCCTCAGAGAAACGGCTTAAATGCATGGCGATCGTGGAGAGTGCTGCCAGAAGCTCAATGAGATAATCCCGGTCGGATACGGAATCCATGCTGTTTAAGGTCGGTCCGTCAAAGTCTAAAAGCTCTGCTGTGTACTCGCGGTCTAACGGGTACGTGGTTCCTGCAAGGGCACCGGATCCTAACGGGCAGTAATTCATACGCTTGCGAATGTCGCGCAGACGGCTTCTGTCGCGGGTGAACATTTCAAAGTAAGCTCCCATATGGTGAGCCAGGGTCACTGGCTGTGCCTTCTGTAAGTGTGTGAAGCCCGGCATATAGGTATCGAGGTTTTCCTCCATGATCTTTAACAGCTCTTCTAACAGGTTCTTTACCAGAACATCGATCTCATCAATCTCGTCACGGCAGTAAAGCTTCATGTCCAGAGCTACCTGGTCATTTCTGCTGCGGCCGGTATGGAGACGCTTGCCGGCATCGCCAATACGCTCAATCAGGTTTGCCTCCACGAAGGAATGGATATCCTCGTGCTCTTTGGTAAATACCAGCTTGCCGGACTCGATATCTGCCAGGATACTGTTTAATCCATCGATGATGGCCTTGCGGTCCTCCTCAGAAACAATCCCCTGCTTTGCCAGCATAGTCACATGGGCAATGCTGCCCTGGATGTCCTGATGGTAAAATTTCTGGTCAAAGGACAGGGATTCGTTAAAATTGTGCACCAGCTGGTTTTCTTCTTTCGTGAAGCGTCCGCCCCATAATTTCATAATGTTTGTCTCCTCTTCTTGTATTATCCTATTTCGTAACTGCCCAGTATCTTTACAATTACTATATTTCACAGCATGTGTGTGCTGCTAATTACCTTTCACCCGAATGTTCCGGATCCGCCTGTTCTGTTTCCGGATGTTTTAAATCTGCTTCCCAGGAATCAGACTCTGTTTTTTCCTGCACTCCGTCCTCATACACATAGGACTTGTATGCTTCCGCGTCCTGCTCATATTCCAGGTCTTCCCGGTATCGGCGAAGCAGATGTCCGCCTGCCGAGACCAGCGCCAGAAGCAGGACACTGGCTGCCGAGATCAGTGCACCCGGAATCAGCCCCTTCGGCGTGTACTCCAGCGTCACGGTATGACTTCCGGCACTCAGCCAGATGCCAACAAAGGAATCCAGAATCTTTTCAGGCTCCTGTTCCTTTCCGTCTACCAGAACCTTCCATCCGGCATCAAATGGAATGGACGTAAACAACCAGCCCTCCTGGTCGCAGGAAATGCTTCCTTTTAAGGAGGTGTCGGTCCAGCTCGTTAAGTTCCACGGATGCGCGGAAAGCTTTGCCGCTACAGAGCCAAGCCCATTTTCAGAGAAGCGGTAAACATCTGCCCACATCTCTTCCTTGCTGTCCTCCGCAGTCAGCGTTACCACCTCTCCCGCCGCGCAATATCCCAGCTCCAGCAGGTATCCGCGGTCCACATTGGTGAAAGTCTTTGTGCCCTTCCAGGTGGTGGCTGTCACCTTTTCAATCTTTTTATTTCCAACATAGGCGTAATATTCACCGCCCGTTTCCGGGGTAAAGGTGAGATCACTGCCCTCCGTTGTGGTATCCAGAACCAGATCCAGCACCTGTTCTGCCCCAACGGCATCCGCCAGACTGTTCTGCACATCTGCCGGATTTCCGGTCTCCAGATCCCAGCGGGCCTCAAAATCCGGTGCCACATAAAAGCCCACTGGCAGTGTATAGTTATTCTGATACAGCCAGACACCATCCTGCTCTCCAAGCGCTGTCCGCATAGAGGTATCCTCTGGCTTCTCAGAATAAAGACCGTATTTTACAGAAAACAGCGCGTCTATGAGCGGCGTACCGCCTGTAATACTGTAAGCGTTCGTGGAGCTCTCACAGCCCAGCTTCTTAAAGAGTGCCGACAGATCCGCATTCGCAGTGGATGAGAACAGGGAAACCGATGGGAAATGCATCCAGGCTCCATCATTTTTCGTCTTTCTTGTTACCTTCTCCACACGGAAAAAGGTATCATTCGGCTGAAGCGTATCTACCAGCTTCTCCACCGCAGCATTATCATCGGTATAAGCCGTGCGGCTGGTGGTCGTCACACTGGTTACCGCCGTATTCACCGCTGCCTCAATAGAAACAACCGCCAGCGCGTAAAATAATGCCGGGAAGTAATAGCGTTCGCCTTTCTGATACAGAGCAATGGCCCCCAGATACAACGCCAGAAACAGGATTGCAACATAATACACGATAAAGTGGAAATGATCCTCTGTCACCAGTTTCTGCGCTAACAGCACAAAGACTACCGCTCCGGCAAACGCCGCCGTCACATGCTTCCATGGTGTCTCCCGCAGATACATGTAGGCCCGATAGCAGACAAACAGCACCAGGAAAATGTAAATATACGATTGCCTGCAGGGCAGGCTGTTTGGATAATGGAAACCGTGCCAGATAAAGTTTAATATATTGAAGGAAAAGCTTGCGAAAAAGAATATCAGCATCGCGCAGTAAACCGCTTTTTCCTTCGCCGGAACCCGTTTGCAGAGCAGATACAGAATGAAAAACATCAGCACTGCCACACCGCAATACACATTTGGCCAGTGATCCAGCCCGATTTCTGTCTCCACATTGCCAATATGGCGGGCAATCATGTCAAAAATCGGAAAATACTGGGAAAATGTCTTCGGAAAACTCATGTCGCCCGAAGCGGTCATCTGCAGGGCAAAAATCTCCGGAAGCAGCACTACCGCCGCCAGACCTCCGGACAGCAGGGAATACACCGCAAACTGAAACCCGCGTCCCACAAATTTCTCCCAGTGCATCTCCTCATCCAGCACCAGCAGGGCAATGAAAT
>ERZ837590.1323-NODE-1323-length-13534-cov-32.909563_pt1 | contig 13534 bp, 8 predicted proteins | sample MGYA00519573_ERZ837590 | MGnify/ENA primary metagenome ERZ837590 (study PRJEB31850, sample SAMEA3708820) | human gut metagenome | biome: human gut; feature: human-associated habitat; material: faeces | place: China | collected 2014 ... | reverse complement strand
GTATGATAGGGGTCTCCAAAACCTTTGGTGGGAGTTCGATTCTCTCATCCCCTGTTCTTTAAAAACACCTAAACAGGTGTTTTTTCTTTATCCTATATTTTTTCAGAAATTTATTCTCCACTAATTGTGTAAAATATAAATATTCGGGTGCATGTATAAAGTCCGTGTATTTAGGGGTTTTAGGGGAATTTTCCCCTAACAAGGTGTATTTTGGACGTGTAGTCCACAAATGCGTATCTTGTCAATGTACCCCTCTATTGTATTTTAGCTTGAAACTATTTTAATAAAGAAATATACTTATAATATGAGTATAGTATAAAGAGAAAAATAACGATGAGAATTATGTGAAAGCGAGGCGATGCGTGTGCTAATAAATACAGCAGAATATCTTTCTGTTATTGAAAACATCAAGAAAGAAATCAAGGATGCACAATACCGTGCAACGATTCATGTGAATTCAGATTTACTGCTCTTGTATTATGACATTGGAACGGTCATTAACGAATATAAAACATGGGGAAACAAATTCATTGATAATCTTTCTTATGATATTCAGATAGCTTTTCCAGAAAGAAAAGGGTATTCCGTCCGAAACCTGAAGTATATGGCGAAGTTTGCTGCCCGTTTTTCTGATAGAAAAATTGTGCAAGAGGTGCTTGCACAAATTACATGGTATCATAATATTGCTTTGATGGATAAGGTCAGAACTGCGGAAGAACATATCTGGTATGCAAATGCAACAGTAAAGAATGGCTGGTCTCGAAATGTTCTTGTCCATCAGATTGAAAGCAACTTGTATCAGCGACAGGTTCTGGCAGAAAAAGTCACAAATTTTGAACACCGTCTACCATCTCCACAGAGTGAACTTGCGGTGCAGACCATGAAAGACCCATATGTATTTGATTTCATTTCTTTCCGGGAAGATATGCGCGAACGGGATATTGAGCAGGCGCTGGTTCGGGAAGTCACAAAGCTACTTCTGGAGCTTGGAACAGGATTTGCATTCTTGGGAAATCAGTATCACTTGAATGTAGGTGGTGATGATTTTTACATTGATTTGCTGTTTTATAACTTGAACCTTCGTTGTTATGTTGTTATCGAATTGAAAACCGGTGACTTCAGACCCGAATACGCCGGGCAGTTAAATTTCTATCTTTCAGCCGTGGACGGCATTTTGAAGAAAGAGCAGGATAATCCATCTATTGGTTTGCTTCTGTGCAAAAGCAAGAATAATGTGGTTGCAGAATATTCGCTCAAAGATATTTCAAAGCCGATTGGTGTAAGCGAATACAAAATAACCAGCAGCCTGCCGGATGATCTGGAAAAGCAACTGCCGTCTGTTGAAGATATTCAGAAACGGATTAAATAAATCTGGTTTCAAAATTTGAAATAGGGATACCGGAATCTCGTTGACTTTATATCAGAGTGGTATATTTTTTTAAGATACAACTTCCGATAAGTTCGGATTAGGAAGAAAGATTGTTTGGTGTCAATGGATAAATAAACTACCCAAACGTCATAGTGATTATCGGAAATTGAACTTTTATAAAGGAGAATTATATGAAAAAAACAAATAACAGCGTGCTTTCGCAATATCGGGGTGCGTTAATGGGAATATCCATCATATTGATTATAGTTTTTCATTTTACGGATGACTGTCATTATTACTCCTATCATTTTAGTGGCTGGATTTCCTTCTTTTGGAGATATATTTCATCATCGAGTGTTGATGCATTTTTATTCTTTTCTGGTCTGGGATTATATTATTCCATGAAAAAAAGATCAGATGTTAGAAGCTTTTACATAAGAAGATTAAAAAGAATTCTGATTCCTTATTGCATCGTAGCCGTACCCTCTTATATTTTATTAGATGTCTGTGTGGATAAAACAGGATGGGGAGAAGCCATAAAAGACTTTACATTTATCACATTTTTCAGTGATGGAGACAGGCTTTACTGGTATATTGGACTTATGCTGTTATGCTATCTGATTTATCCCTATATCTTTCAGATTGTGGATAGCGCACGAGACGCAATAGATGGAGAGATCCGGCTGATTTCCATGGTAAGTGCTATTACAGTATTAGCACTTGTAATTGCATTATATGAGAAAGATATGTTTGGAAATGTGAATATTGCTTTGCTTCGTCTGCCTGTTTTTATAGCGGGCTGTTTTTATGGCAGATCCAGCTATGAAAAAAGGGAAAGTTATTGGAAATGGTTGATTCTTTTTGCGTTATCCGGCTATTTGCTCACCATGCTTCCAAGTGGATCTCCTATTTTTGCAAGGTATGTGACCGGAATTTTTAATATCTCATGTTGCGCGGGAATTGCCTGGATCTTTTCCAAGTTATCTATGCGCCCGGTTATAAGAATACTGGAATGGTTTGGTGCTCATTCGCTGGAATTGTATCTGGTACATGTTACCATACGAAAATTTATGAAGGGAGCAGCATTTCATACATGCCATCTGCGTTACGAACTGGTGCTGGTATGCAGTTCCATTGTGATTGCATGGATACTTCAGATCCTTGTCCGGTATATAACAGATCATTTGCTTAAGGAAAAGAGGTAAGACATATGACCCTACAGCAGTTACATCAGGTAATTACGATTGCAGAAAGCCGTTCCATGAACGAAGCATCCCGAAAATTGTTTGTCTCACAGCCCAATCTGTCTGCGGTTGTGCGCGAACTGGAAGAAGAAGCAGGAATCACCATTTTTATCCGGTCCAACCGGGGAATCGTGCTTACACCAGAGGGAGAGGAATTTATCGGATATGCCAAGCAGGTCGTGGAGCAGTATCATTTACTGGAATCCCGTTATATTTCGTCTGCATCCAAAAAGAAATTTTCCGTGTCTATGCAGCATTATACCTTTGCGGTCAAGGCATTTGTGGAAGTCGTAAAGGCTGTCGGAATGGAAGAATATGAATTTGCCGTGCATGAGACACAGACGAATCAGGTAATCGAAAATGTGCGTAACATGAAAAGTGAGCTGGGGATTCTTTTCCTGAGCAAATTTAATGAAGCAGTACTCCAGAAACTTTTCAAGGAAAATGATGTGATTTTTGAAGAACTGTTTACCTGTGACACCTATGTATATCTGTGGAAAGGACATCCGCTGGCACAAAGGGATGTAATTTCCATGAAAGAACTGCAGGAATATCCATGTCTTGTGTTCGAACAGGGGAAAAATAATTCCTTTTATTTTGCCGAAGAGATGAAAAGTACCTATGAATATAAGAAGATGATCCATGCGGATGACCGGGCGACCATGCTGAATCTGATGGTTGGGCTGAATGGTTATACGCTCTGTTCCGGGATTATCTGTGAAGAATTAAACGGAAATGATTATGCGGCAGTGCCGCTGGCAGAGAGCGAAAAGATGCGGATTGGCTATATCCGGCACAAGGGGATAAAGGTCAGTCCGATCGGAGAATTATATGTGGATATTCTGAAAAAAAGTGGGAAACCACTTTGATAAAAATAGTTTTCATCAAAAAATGCTTGTTTTGGTGATTGGAAAGGCAATTTTTTGGAGAAATTGCATAAGATAGCAGGTATAAATATAAATACACGAAAAAAAACGGTAAGAATCTGATGGAAACGGTTGCGCGATTACCGTCATTATGCAGGAAAAACCGGAGAAATGCGAAGTTTGCATAACTTTGACAGATGAGAAAAAAAGTGGCATAATCTTTTCTAAACTTGGGGATGATAAAAATAATATGTTGTTTAAAGGTAGAAAGAGGTGTTGGATTATGTATGAAACTGTTAAAGTAATTCGGTTATCAGATATGGATGAAGTTAAGGATTTTGTACGCGCAGCAGGTGGTTGTGATTTTGATATTGATGTAAAATGCGACAGAACATTCATTGATGCAAAGTCATTGCTTGGTATGATTGGACTTGGCGTAAAAAAGAATCTTCAGGTTTGCTACGGTGGAAAGAATGAAAATTTCGAAAACGTAGTTGCTAAATTTGCAGTGGCATAATACAATTATAATATCGTGACTATGGAACTTTAAGTCCTGCTCCGTATTCCGGAGCGGGGCTTTTTTTGTAAAAGAATGAAAGGACGAAAAACCGCTTCACACAGCAGAAAAATATCCACTGGAGAAAGGAGGCGTACATGCAGGAATTACATATATCTGTGAGAAATCTGGTAGAGTTTATTTTCCGGGCAGGAGATATCGATAATCGTGCCGGAAAGCTGGCGAGTGCAGAGGCCATGATGGAAGGCAGCCGTATCCACCGGAAAATTCAAAAAAGCATGGACACCTCCTACCAGGCGGAAGTACCGCTGAAAATTGAATGGAAAGCCAACGATTACGTACTGGTCGTGGAAGGACGTGCAGACGGAATTGCATATGGGGACTTTCAGTCCGATCCTCCGACAGCAGCAGTGTCTGATCGTCAGCAGCAGATGGATTTGCGTGCACAAATGCCTGCAGAAGAAATCAGCTTCATCGATGAGATCAAGGGTGTATATAGAAACGTTGCGGCAATGGAACAGCCGGTCTACGTGCATAAAGCCCAGGCAATGTGCTATGCGTATATCTATGCGAAACAGAACCGTCTGGAGCGGATCGGCGTGCAGATGACCTACTGCAATCTGGATACGGAAGAAATTCGGTATTTCCGGGAAATTTATACATTTGAGACACTCACCGTGTGGTTTGGCCATCTGATCGAAGATTATCGGAAATGGGCAGACTGGCAGATCGCATGGAAAAAACAGCGGCAGGAGAGCATTCATGGACTGGAGTTTCCATTTCCGTACCGGGAAGGGCAAAAGAAGCTGGTTGCAGATGTTTATCGTACAATTTTGCGGGGAAAGAATCTGTTTATCGAGGCACCGACCGGTGTGGGCAAAACAATTTCTACAATCTTTCCGGCGGTAAAAGCAGTGGGAGAAGGGTTGGCAGACCGGATCTTTTATCTCACGGCAAAGACCATCACAGCAACTGTGGCAAAAGAAACGTTCGCACTGCTGGAAGAACAGGGCTATCGTGCCAAAGTGATCCAGATTACAGCAAAAGAAAAACTCTGCCTGTGTGAAGCGATGGACTGCAACCCGGTAAACTGTCCATATGCAAAGGGACATTTTGACCGGGTGAACGATGCGGTGTTTGATCTCTTGCAGAAATCCAACCTGTTTACCAGAGAGGAAGTTTTAGCGCAGGCGAAAGAATATCAGGTGTGCCCGTTTGAGATGAGTCTGGATGTGGCAACCTGGGCGGACAATATTGTCTGTGATTACAATTACGTATTTGATCCGAATGTATATCTGAAACGCTTTTTTCAGGAGGGGATAAAGGGAGACTATCTGTTCCTGGTGGATGAGGCACATAACCTCGTGGATCGCAGCAGGGAGATGTACAGTGCCGATCTGTACAAAGAAGACGTGCTTGCAGTGAAGCGGATCATGAAAGCACACAGCCGTACGATCTGCCGTATCCTGGACAAATGCAACAAAGCCATGCTGGAAATGAAACGTGAGTGTGAGCACTACCAGATTCTGGACAGTGTGGGAACGTTGACCTTCCACCTTATGCGGCTGGCCTCCGAGATGGATGAATTTTTGGAAAAACCGCGGGAATTTCCGGAGAAGAAAACGGTGCTGGATTTTTACTTTGCACTGCGCAATTTCCTGAATATCTATGATCTGGTGGATGACCATTACGTGATCTACAGCCAGATGACGGAGGAAGGCCAGTTCCGGATCCGGCTCTTTTGCGTAGATCCGTCGGTCAATCTGCAGAAATGCATCGATAAAAGCAATTCCACGATCTTTTTCTCCGCAACGCTCCTGCCGATCGGATACTACAAGCGGCTACTTTCCACGGACGAGGATAACTATGCCATTTATGCGCAGAGTACGTTTGCCCAGACACAGAGACTTCTCGCATTTGGCCGGGATGTGAGCACAAAATATACGCGGAGGAACAGAAAAGAATACGAAAAAATCGCGGACTATATCGGTGCAGTCACAGAAGCACAGCAGGGAAATTACATGGTGTTTTTCCCGTCTTACCGGCTGATGCAGGATGTATATGAGGTCTTTGCCGGGAAGGCGGCCGATTCGTGCGAGATTCTGATGCAGCATAGTAATATGAAAGAACACGAAAGAGAAGCGTTTTTGGAAGAATTTGAAAAAGAGCGCCAGGGGACACTCGTTGCGTTCTGTGTGATGGGTGGAATTTTCGGGGAAGGCATTGATCTGAAAAACGACCGGCTGATCGGTGCCATCATCGTGGGAACCGGACTTCCGCAGGTCAGCGATGAACGTGAAATTTTAAAGAATTATTATGATGAGCGGGGATTGTCCGGATTTGACTATGCGTTCCGCTATCCGGGAATGAATAAAGTCCTGCAGGCGGCAGGACGTGTGATCCGGACCAGTGAGGACCGCGGCGTGATCCTTCTGCTGGATGAACGTTTCCTGCAGCGCGAATACGGAGAGCTTTTTCCGAGAGAATGGGAAAAGAGAAGCGTCTGTGGTCTGCCGCAGCTGCGGGAAGAAGTGAGCCGGTTCTGGTCAGACGTCCGGGAGGAGCTTTAAAAACTCTTCGGTGGAGGCAGAAACTGGAAGGGTAGGGTTTAACGAAGCCACCAGCTGCCGCTGCGGGATCGTTTCCTGCGTGCGGACGAGGAAGAGATCCTCCGGCTTGTGTTTCAGACAAAAATCCGGGATAAAAGCAATTCCAAGACCGATGCGGGCCATGTCAATGAGCAGATCGTTGCTGCTGAGCTCTACCTGAGGCAGCAGTTCCAGCTGATGCTGCAGGAAAATGTGGTGCAGAAACTCACTCGTTGTGCTCTTGCGGTCTAACATCATGAGCGGATAGGTGCCAAGCTCCGAGAAAGGAACGATGCGGTCCGCCAGATCAAAATATGCCGGATTGGCGACGAACACATCCGAGAAAGAGCCAACCGTTTTCTGAATATAGGAAGGATTCAGATGCGGGTTTGGAAAATTTGTGATAATCAGATCTACCCGGCGCTGCTCTAACAGGTCTACACAGCCCATCGAGCTGGCATTGGTGATTTTAATCGGAACATCCGGGAATTTCCGATGGAATTTCTGCAGATACGGCAGAAGAAAATAGCGGCAGATCGTGTCGCTGGCACCGATATGCAGCTGTCCTAAACCAAGAGAGCCGGATTCTAAAAGCTGGCTTTCGCCGCGTGAGATCAGATTCATGGCAGGTTCCACATGTTTCAGAAGCAGAGCACCGGCAGGAGTCAGCTGCACTTTTTTTGTGCTGCGGATAAAAAGCGGCTGTCCCAGCTTGCGCTCTAATGTTTTGATAGACTGGCTTACCGCTGACTGGGAGATAAACAGCTTCTTACTTGCATCCGAAAATGAGAGAGAGCTTGCAACATAATAGAAAACCTTGTATAATTCATAATTGATATCCATCGATCATATCCTCAGTAGTATAGTATAGTATAGGATATATTATATACCTTTCACAAAGGAGAGAAAAGGAGATTATCATGAAAAAGGGAATTTTGAAAACCTTATGCGGATTGATGGCGGCACTCATGCTGCTTGTGTTCGCAGGAACACCCGTTATAACTCAGGCAGCAAAACTGCCATATTACATTAAAATCAATCGTCAGCAGAACTGTGTGACCGTATATGCACTTGATTCCAAAGGTAAATATACCAAACCGGTCAAAGCATTTGCCTGCTCTGTCGGTGTCAACAATGCCACCCCGACAGGAACATTTTCGATTCCGGCAAAATACCGCTGGCATACACTTATGGGCGGTGTGTACGGACAGTATTGCAGCCGTATTCACGGTGGTGTGCTGTTCCACTCTGTGTTTTACAGTTCACAGGACCCGAGCAGGCTGGCATACAATTCTTATAACCGTCTGGGACAGACGGCATCCCACGGATGTGTCCGTCTGAATGTGGAAGATGCCAAGTGGATCTATGACAACTGCCCGGTAGGAACCAAAGTAACCATCTATGACAGCAAAGATCCGGGACCACTCGGAAAGCCAACTCCGGTCCGCATCGATGTAAACAGTCCGTACCGCGGATGGGATCCGACCGATCCGGATCCGAGAAATCCATGGCAGAAACTTCGCCCGACGATTAAGGGAATCAAGAATAAAACCATCGAGAGAACAAACAGCAAAGTAGATCTGAAAAAGGGTGTGAAAGCTACCGATTACAGAGGTAAGACACTTAAATTTACCGTTTCCGGAAAAGTCAATGCGGCAAAGACCGGAAAATATAAGATTACATACACCGCAAAAGATGCCAAAGGAAACAAGACCCAAAAGAGCATCGTAATTACCGTAAAAGATACGAAAGCACCATCCATCAGCCTGAAGCGAAAGACACTGACCTACAATAAAGCCGTTTCCAAAGAAAAACTGGTTTCTGCAATTAAGGCAGATGTAGTGGCAAAAGATCTGGGCAAAAAACTTGCGTCAAAATATGTTTTCGTGGATGCCAGAGAAGCACATAAGGCAGTTACCGCTATGGAAAGAGGAACCTATGGAACTTATAGCGTGACCGTATATGTCAAAGATACGGCAGGAAATAAATCCAGAAAGCTGAAAGTAAAGATTAATTTTGTAAATCCAAACCCGGGTACCGATCAGCCGGATCAGCCGGAACCGGACACTCCGGGCGTTGTAACGGACAGTGCAATTACCGTACAGTAATTTCATAAGAACAGGTAATAGATATCGTAAGCGATATTAATTTTACTTAATTGTCAACCCATGATACAATAACATAAAGATCAATAGAATGCCCCCAAATGCAGGGGGCATTCCGTTTCGCAAAAGAAGGAGGTAAATCCAATGGGCAATGTACGTCGTGTGTACGTAGAAAAGAAACCGGATTTTGCCGTAAAGGCAAAAGAATTAAAACATGAGGTAAAGCATTATCTCGGAATCGCTGCAGATCAGGTGCGTGTTCTGATCCGTTATGATGTGGAAAATGTATCGGATGCCACTTACCAGAAGGCATTGCAGACGGTATTTTCCGAGCCGCCAGTGGATGATATTTATGAGGAGAACTTTGACGCAGAAGGCGGAAACGTATTTTCCGTAGAATTCCTGCCGGGACAGTTCGACCAGAGAGCGGATTCCGCAGAGCAGTGCGTGAAGCTTTTAAATGAGGATGAGGAGCCGATCATCCGCAGCGCGACGACCTATGTGATCAAGGGTGATATCACAGAGGATGAGTTAGAGGCGATCAAAAAGTATTGTATCAATCCGGTAGATTCCCGTGAGACCGGTATGGACAAGCCGGATACCCTCGTACAGAATTTCGATGAGCCGGCAGACGTGGCAGTTTTCGACGGATTTATCGACATGGCAGAAGCACAGCTGAAGAAACTGTACAGCTCTTTAAATCTTGCCATGACCTTTAAGGATTTCTTACATATCCAGAATTACTTCAAAAATACCGAGAAGCGGAATCCGTCCGTGACAGAGATCCGCGTGCTTGATACTTACTGGAGTGACCATTGCCGTCATACCACCTTCTCGACAGAACTGAAAAATGTGAAGTTTGATGAAGGATTTTACCAGGCACCAATCAAAAAGACTTACGAAGAATATCTGGATACCCACAAGAAACTGTATGCGGGACGTGATGACAAGTTTGTCTGCCTGATGGATCTGGCACTGCTTGCCATGAAACGTCTGAAAAAAGAAGGAAAACTTGCAGATCAGGAAGAATCTGACGAGATCAATGCATGTTCCATCGTGGTACCGGTAGAAGTAGATGGAAAGACAGAGGAGTGGCTTGTAAACTTTAAGAACGAGACACATAACCATCCGACCGAGATTGAGCCGTTCGGTGGTGCTGCTACCTGTTTAGGCGGAGCCATCCGTGATCCGCTTTCCGGAAGAACTTATGTGTATCAGGCAATGCGTGTGACCGGAGCCGCAGATCCAACCGTATCCGTAAAAGATACGATTGAGGGTAAGCTGCCACAGAAGAAGATCGTGCGCGAGGCAGCCAGAGGTTACAGCTCTTATGGAAACCAGATCGGACTGGCAACCGGATATGTCAAAGAAGTTTACCATCCGGATTATGTAGCAAAACGTATGGAGATCGGTGCTGTCATGGGTGCCGCACCGAGACGTGCCGTACAGAGACTGACCTCTGATCCGGGAGATAAGATTATCCTTCTGGGCGGACGTACCGGACGTGACGGTATCGGTGGAGCAACCGGATCTTCCAAGGCACATAACACACAGTCTACGTCTGTATGTGGTGCCGAGGTACAGAAAGGTAATGCACCGACTGAGCGTAAACTGCAGCGCCTGTTCCGCAGAGAAGAAGTCAGTCATATTATCAAAAAATGTAACGATTTCGGTGCCGGCGGTGTATCGGTAGCCATCGGTGAGCTTGCAGACGGACTGCGCGTGAATCTGGATAAAGTACCGAAGAAATATGCTGGTCTGGATGGAACGGAGATTGCAATCTCCGAGTCCCAGGAGCGTATGGCAGTCGTTGTCGCTCCGCAGGATGTCGAGCAGTTCCTTGCTTATGCAAAAGAAGAAAACCTTGAAGCAACCGAGGTGGCAGTTGTTACCGAGGAGCCGAGACTGATCTTAGAGTGGAGAGGAAAAGACATTGTCAATATTTCCCGTGCATTCCTCGATACCAACGGTGCGCATCAGGAAGCAGATGTCGAAGTCGAGATGCCAAAAGAGGAAGACAACTTCTTTAAAAAGATCGAACTTCCGAAAGTTGCAGATGCATTACAGAAAAACGACAACAAATCAGCATGGCTTGCCATGCTTGCGGATCTTAATGTATGTTCCCAGAAGGGACTTGTCGAGATGTTTGACGGTTCCATCGGTGCGGGAAGTGTCTACATGCCATACGGCGGCCGCTATCAGCTGACCGAGACACAGAGCATGGTTGCCAAACTTCCGGTTCTGAAAGGAAAATGCGATACCGTAACCATGATGTCCTACGGATTTGATCCGTACTTATCCTCCTGGAGTCCATACCACGGATCGGTATATGCCGTACTGGAATCCCTTTCCCGTATCGTGACCGCCGGTGGTGACTACAAGAAAGTACGCTTCACCTTCCAGGAGTATTTCCGCAGAATGAGTGAAGATCCAAAGAGATGGAGTCAGCCGTTTGCAGCACTGCTCGGTGCATTTGATGCACAGATCGGTTTTGGCCTGCCGTCCATCGGTGGAAAAGATTCCATGTCCGGAACCTTTAACGAGATTGACGTACCTCCGACACTTGTTTCTTTTGCGGTTGATGTGGCAAGAGAAAAAGATGTCATCACACCAGAGTTGAAAGAAGCAGGAGATAAGCTGGTACTCTTTACCATCGAAAAGAACGAATATGATCTGCCGGTATATGAGCAGGTGATGAAACTGTACGACAAGATTCATGAGCTGATCGGTAAGGGAGCAATCCGCAGTGCCTATGCACTTGACGGAAAAGGTCTGGCAGCAGCAGTCAGCAAGATGGCATTCGGTAACAAACTGGGTGTAACAATTGCCGATGATGTCACTGCAGAAACCTTATTTGCACCGGGATTTGGTAATATCGTAGCAGAAGTAAAAGAAGAGTTTCTTCCTATTATAAAAGAAGCATCCGGAGTTGTTGTCGGTGAAGTGAACGATGCACAGAAATTTGTATACAAAGAAATGTCACTTTCCATGGAGGAAGCAATTGCAGCCTGGACCGGAACACTCGAAAGAGTCTTCCCAACCCGCGCAACCGAGGGCAAGGAAAAAGTGCAGAGTGATGTATATGATACCAAGAATATCTATGTATGCAAGAACAAAGTCGCAAAGCCGACCGTATTCATTCCGGTATTCCCTGGAACAAACTGTGAGTATGACAGTGCGAAAGCCTTTGAGCGTGCAGGTGCAAACACCATTGTAAAGGTATTCAAAAACCTGAGTGCAGCAGATATCCGTGATTCTGTCGATGCGTTTGTCAAGGCAATCGATCAGTCACAGATCATCATGTTCCCAGGTGGATTCTCCGCAGGAGATGAGCCGGAAGGATCTGCAAAGTTCTTTGCAACGGCATTCCGGAATGCAAAGATGACCGAGGCAGTAAGCAGACTGCTGTCAGAACGTGACGGACTGGCACTTGGTATCTGCAACGGATTCCAGGCGCTGATCAAACTGGGACTTGTTCCTTACGGACAGATCCAGGCACAGAGTGCGGATTCCCCGACACTGACCTACAACACCATCAACCGCCACATCAGCAAGATGGTATATACCAAGGTCGTGACAAACAAATCCCCATGGCTGCAGCAGGCAAAGCTTGGTGCAACATACTGCAACCCGGCATCCCATGGAGAGGGACGTTTCGTAGCTCCGAAGGAATGGCTGGACAAGCTTTTTGCAAACGGACAGGTTGCCACCCAGTATGTCAATGAAGCCGGCGAGCCAACCATGGATGAAGAGTGGAATGTCAATGGTTCGTACATGGCGATCGAGGGTATCACCAGTCCGGATGGACGTGTACTCGGAAAGATGGCACACAGCGAGCGCCGCGGTGAGGCCGTTGCCATGAACATCTACGGAGAGCAGGATATGAAGATCTTCGAATCCGGAGTTGCTTACTTTAAATAGAATTGTTTATCTTCACGCGTAGTTTCACTCGAACTACGCGTGAAATAGTTTTAATAATAGAAAAAAGTGAAAAAACTCTTAAATGCTTAAGAAAATATTAAAGAATTTTTTCAATAAAATGTAATTTTGGTGTTGCAAAGATACAATACTTGGTGTATGATTGTCACGTAGAGTAGTTAAAAGAGTACTATAAATAGTACGACAAGTGATGAACTACTATCGAGGCTATGGAAACTGGAACTTGTTCCAGACAGACCTTACAATTACAGATACATATTAGAAATATAAGTCATCGGAACCTCAGCTTGCTGATCTTGATGCTGGACAATCAACGTTGATATCACACTCTACGCCGACGTCTGATGTGCGAAAGTTTCTGGTCATTTATGATTTGTGTGTCTGTAGATGAAACTGACGATGGACTTAACAGTAAGACCGAGGAAGGTCAGTGGAGGCAATTAGCGAGAACATTGGATTGGAAAAATCGTCCGCAGCGGTTTGAAAGAGAAGATGAAGGAACTTAAACGTGCAGGGTTAAACGAGTAGAAGAGATGGAAGTTAGTCAAAAAGAAAGAGAGGAAAAAACATGAAATCAAGCAAAAAAGTGTTAGCTTTTGCTCTCGCTGCAGCTATGGTTGTAACAGCAGTTCCTGCTACAAACGCACAGGCAGCTTCTACAGCAAAGCTTAGCGCAAAAAAAGCCACAGTTTATTCTGAGGGCTACAAGACAGTTACAGTTAAAACTCCAAAGTCTTGGAAGTCTGTTAAAGTAACTGCAACAAGCAACAAGAAGTCTGTTGCAAAAGTTAAGAAGACAGCAGCAAAGAAGATCAAGGTTACAGGTGTTAAGCCAGGTACCGCTAAAGTTACGGTTAAGGTAACTTACAAGACTTCTACAAAGAAGAATGCTAAGGCAAAGACAAA
>ERZ837590.1320-NODE-1320-length-13568-cov-3.123881_pt1 | contig 13568 bp, 9 predicted proteins | sample MGYA00519573_ERZ837590 | MGnify/ENA primary metagenome ERZ837590 (study PRJEB31850, sample SAMEA3708820) | human gut metagenome | biome: human gut; feature: human-associated habitat; material: faeces | place: China | collected 2014 ... | reverse complement strand
TTCTGATGCTCTGCGGCGGGCAGCCCTTTGGCGCCCAGCGAGATTCCCTGCAGCATGCCCCGCATATTATCGTCGCCACCCCGGGCCGTCTGCTCGATCATCTGCAGAAGGGAACGGTCTCCCTTGACGCGCTGCAGACCCTGGTGATGGACGAAGCGGACCGCATGCTCGATATGGGCTTTAGCGATGCCATTGATGAGGTGATCCGCTTCGCACCGGCTGACCGGCAGACGCTGCTGTTTTCTGCTACCTGGCCGGCGGCAATCGCGGCGATCAGCGGCCGGGTGCAGCGCAATCCGCAGACCATTGAGATCGACACTGTCGACGCGCTCCCGGCGATTGAACAGCAGTTCTTTGAGGTTTCCCGCCACGGTAAGATTGCCCTGCTGCAGCGCCTGCTCAGCCAGCATCAGCCCGCATCCTGCGTGGTGTTCTGCAACACCAAACGCGATTGCCAGGCGGTCTGCGATGCGCTCAACGCCGCCGGGCAGAGCGCCTTGTCGCTGCATGGTGACCTTGAGCAGCGCGATCGCGATCAGACGCTGGTGCGCTTCGCTAACGGCAGCGTCCGGGTTCTGGTGGCGACCGACGTCGCTGCCCGCGGTCTGGACATCAAATCCCTGGCGCTGGTGGTGAATTTCGAGCTGGCCTGGGATCCGGAGGTGCATGTTCACCGCATCGGCCGTACCGCCCGCGCCGGTGAACAAGGGCTGGCCATCAGCTTCTGTGCGCCGGAAGAGGCGCAGCGCGCCACTATTCTGGCCGACATGCTGCAGCTTTCCCTGAACTGGCTGCCGGCGCCGACGGGCAACACCATCGCGCCGCTGACGGCGGAGATGGTGACGCTGTGTATCGACGGTGGGAAAAAGGCGAAAATGCGCCCGGGAGATGTGCTGGGAGCCCTGACCGGGGATATGGGCTTTGATGGTGCCGATATCGGCAAAATTACCGTCCACCCTGCCCACGTCTATGTGGCGATCCGCCAGAATATGGCGCAGAAGGCGTATAAGCAGTTACAAAATGGCAAGATCAAAGGTAAATCCTGCCGCGTACGACTGCTGAAGTAAGGGCAGGAGAGTGCGTCTCAGGCGGCTGCCTGAGACGCGTGAGGGTTATTTCACTTCCACTACGTTCAGACGCAGCTCATCGAGACGGGCGTCTTCTTCTTCCGGCTTCCAGCCGGCGGGCTGCAGGGGAATATCTTCCCGGTCAAACGCCAGATCGCCACCATCCACCACCTCTGAGCCGTGGGTGATGCCTTTAAAATCAAACAGATTGACGTCGCTCAGGTGCGAAGGCACCACGTTCTGCATCGCGCTGAACATGGTTTCAATGCGCCCAGGATAACGCTTGTCCCAGTCGCGGAGCATATCGGCGATCACCTGGCGCTGCAGGTTTGGCTGCGAACCGCACAGGTTGCACGGAATAATCGGGAAGCCTTTGGCCTGGGAGAAGCGCTCGATGTCCTTTTCGCGGCAGTAGGCCAGCGGGCGGATGACGATGTGTTTGCCGTCGTCGCTCATCAGCTTCGGCGGCATCCCTTTCATTTTGCCGCCGTAGAACATATTCAAAAACAGCGTCTGCAGGATATCGTCGCGATGATGGCCGAGGGCGATCTTGGTCGCCCCGAGCTCGGTGGCGGTACGATAGAGGATGCCGCGACGCAGGCGAGAGCACAGCGAGCAGGTGGTTTTTCCTTCCGGGATCTTCTCTTTGACGATGCCGTAGGTGTTCTCTTCGACAATCTTGTATTCAACCCCCAGCTGCTCCAGATACGCCGGCAGAATATGCTCCGGGAACCCTGGCTGCTTCTGATCGAGGTTCACCGCCACCAGCGAGAAGGAGATGGGCGCGCTTTTCTGCAGATTGCGCAGGATCTCCAGCATGGTATAGCTGTCCTTGCCGCCTGAAAGACAAACCATAATGCGGTCGCCCTCTTCAATCATATTGAAGTCGGCAATCGCCTCACCGACGTTGCGGCGCAGACGTTTCTGCAGCTTATCGATGTTGTACTTTTCTTTTTTACTGATTTCTTGGTTTTGCAGCATGTAATAGTGGCTCAATTCATAGTGTGGCATCAGAAGAGCACGCATTCTGCCAGCCGCTGAACAACGTGGCGCTGGCGCGTAGCAATTATTGAGGTTTGACAGGCAACCGTGGCGTGTATGGTACGGATTCAGGGGCGGAATGTCAGCATCTTTCCGGCACTTTCGGCAGCGAGCAGCCAGGCGGGGGCGGCTGATGCGGAAATAAAAAGCCCGCCGGGCGGCGGGCTGCGGCGTTAGCGGACCACCAGTACCGAGCACTCGGCGTGACGAACCACCGCGGCGGCGTTGGAGCCCAGCAGATAAGTTGTGATATCCGGTCGGTGCGAAGCGATGATCACCAGGTCGGCTGGCAGCGACTTGGCCAGCGCAAGGATTTTATCTTTTGGCGATCCTTCCGCGACGTGAAAATGCATCCGGTCTTCCGGGATGGAGAACTGCTTCGCGATCTCTTTCAATTGCGTTTCAGAACCCTCACGCAGCTCGTCCATGCCGGGAAGCTCAGCGGTATAGGCCATTCCCAGTGAGGCATAATAGGGCAGAGAAGGGATCACGGTGAGGAAATGCACCTCGGCGTCGTCAATCCGCGCTTCCGATTCAACGTGACTGATAATGCGTTCAGTAAATTCTTTATCAGAAATATCGATAGGGACAAGAATCATTCTGCTCATAAAACCTCCTGTTTAAGTATCCCTTCATATTGTACGGTATTAGGGCACGTTTTGTATCATGACCGCAGTCACACTTTGACATTAACGTAGCTTGCGTTCGGGAAATTTTCCTTTGATCACCCCGTCATAATACCGGCCTTTTGACACCACCTGTAAAAAATCATGAAAAATACGCGGTGGGACCCCGGTATATTGTAATGGCGGCTGGTGATAGAAATAGATTTCCAGTGTGGCGGAGGCGTCATCGTAGGCGACGGAGATAAATCGGGAAGATTTAACCGGATGGTGGTGCATGATGGACGTCCTCGGGCAAGCACTGACTGGCCATGACTATATCATTAAACGGACGGCTATTTTAGTCCGCGAGATATAGCGTTTTGTTTTATCTGCAGCGAGGCGGGTGGGGGAAAGCCCGCCGGAACCGGCGGGCAGGCGCATCAGAACTGGTAAACCAGGCCCAGGGCGACGATGTTATCGGTAGAGATACCGTTGTCTTCGTAGAATTTGTCGTTACCATCCAGCAGGTTGATTTTGTAATCAACATAGGTGGACATATTACGGTTGAAGTAATAGGTCGCGCCAACGTCCATATATTTGACCAGATCTTTATCGGCATAGCGGCCGTTATTGTACAGATCTTTGCCTTTGGACTGCAGGTAGGAGATGGCCGGACGCAGGCCGAAGTCGAACTGATACTGCGCGGTGACTTCGAAGTTTTGTGTTTTATTGGCCACGCCGTCATTGCCGTACGGGGTCATATTGCGGGTTTCAGAGTACATGGTCGCCAGGTAGATATCGTTGGCGTCGTACTTCAGGCCGGCGGTCCAGGCTTCCGCTTTATCGCCGCGCGCATTGGTCTGGGTCATCTGATCGTTAGTACGGTCAGACGAGGTGTAAGCTGCCGCCGCGCTGATGCCCATGCCGAAGTCGTAGGAAGTAGAGAGGCCGAAACCATCGCCATTGTCGAAGCGAACATCGCTGTCGCTGCTGCGGTTATTGGTGCCGACGTTGATATCCTGCGCGTTCTGGCCTTCGTTTTTGCCCTGATACTGCAGGGCGAAGTTCAGACCCTCCACCAGACCGAAGAAATCGCTGTTGCGGTAGGTTGCGACGCCGTTGGCGCGGCCTGCCATAAAGTTATCCGCATAGGTGTAGGAGTCGCCGCCGAACTCCGGCAGCATATCGGTCCAGCCTTCAACGTCGTACAGCACGCCGTAGTTACGACCGTAGTCGAAGGAGCCGTAATCGCCCACTTTGATACCGGCGAATGCCAGACGGGTCCACGCCTGATCGCTGGAGGTCTCGGTGTTGTTGGCCTGAACGTTATATTCCCACTGGCCATAGCCGGTAAGCATATCGTTGATCTGGGTTTCGCCTTTAAAGCCAAAACGTAAATAAGTTTGATCGCCGTCTTTTTTCGAGTCGCTGGAGAAATAATGCAGACCATCTACCTTGCCATAGAGATCTAATTTATTCCCGTCTTTATTATAAATTTCCGCCGCATGCGCGGCACCGGCGGCTAATAAAGCCGGAATAACGAGGGCCAGTACTTTTCTTTTCATGAAGAAATTCCTTTAACTGTTTTTATGTTTTAACTTCCGGGTGGGAAGTGAACTCATGCTAAAGGAGCGGTCTGAGATCCGGTAAGACTCAATTGTTACGATATAAGTAAAATCTAAAATAAATAATACCAATGAAATGGTGATAATTATGCTGAATGCATTTATAGATAATATACAAAATAAAAATTATACATGCCCGGGCTAATCACGTATTATTTGCGCGTTATATGCCTTTATTGTCATGCCAATAATTTATTGTTGCCGTCTCATTCTGCGGAATGATGTTGTTTATCGGTAAAACGACAAGCCCGAACGTTGTGTTCGGGCTTTTTTTATGGACAAAGGTGACGGGGCGGTTAACCTTCGCTTGGCGATTTCTCCGCTTTGCCAGCCAGCTGGGCGAGGAAGTCATAGCGCTTCTGCAGATCGGCGGCGGCGTCTTTCCATAGCTGCTCCGCCACTTCAGGCTGCTGGGCGTTCAGGCGGCGGAAACGTTGCTCATTAAGCAGCGTCTCGGCCAGCGCGTCTGATGGCGGACGGGAATCTAGCGCCAGCGGGATCTTGCCTTCATCTGCCCGACGCGGGTCGAAGCGGTAGAGCGGCCAGAAGCCGGTGGCGGTCAGCTGACGCATCTGGTCGTGGCTGAGCGCCAGATCGTAGCCATGCTCTTCGCAAGGGCTATAGGCGATGATCAGCGATGGCCCCGGATAGGCTTCCGCTTCCTGAATCGCTTTCACCGTCTGGTTCAGCTGCGCGCCCAGCGAAATTTGCGCCACATAAACATGACCGTACATCATCATGCTGACGCCCAGATCTTTACGCGCCTTGCGTTTGCCATGCTCGCCAAACTTAGTCACTGCTCCCAGCGGGGTGGCTTTTGACGCCTGCCCGCCGGTGTTGGAGTAACACTGGGTGTCCAGCACCAGAATATTGACGTTTTCCGTCAGGCTCAGTACATGGTCCAGGCCGCCGAAGCCGATATCGTAAGCCCAGCCGTCGCCGCCGATCAGCCAGACGGATTTCTCCACCAGTGCGTCGGCATCGGTCAGCAGCTCTTCAGCTCCCGCCACGCCGGCCAGCGCCTGACGCAGGGCCGCCACCTGTTCGCGGCGAACTTCCGGCGTCGCCTCGGCGTGCAGCGCCGCGTTCAGCTCTACCGGCAGTTTGTCGGCGAATTCGCTCAGCAGGCGCATCACGCGCTGGCGATGCTGGTCGACGGTCAAGCGGAAGCCGAGCCCGAATTCGGCGTTATCCTCAAACAGCGAGTTGGCCCACGCCGGGCCGCGGCCGTTGGCGTCGGTAGTGTACGGTGTCGAGGGAAGGTTGCCGCCGTAAATGGAGGAGCAGCCGGTGGCGTTGGCAATCAGCATTCGGTCGCCGTACAGCTGGGTCAGCAGTTTGATATACGGCGTTTCGCCACAGCCCGAGCAGGCGCCGGAGTATTCAAACAGCGGGCTAATCAGCTGCGAGGTGCGAATATCAATCCGCTCCAGTTTGCTGCGGTCGATTTCCGGCAGGTTGAGGAAGTACTCGTAATTGACCTTCTCCTCTTCCACATGCTCCAGGCGGGACATCATATTGATGGCCTTGATCTCCGGGTTCTGGCGGTCTTTTGCCGGGCACACTTCGACGCACAGGTTGCAGCCGGTGCAGTCTTCCGGGGCGACCTGCAGAACGTATTTCTGCCCGCGCATATCGCGGGATTTCACATCCAGCGAATGCAGGCTGGCAGGGGCGTTCTCCATCTCTTCCGGGGCGACCACTTTGGCGCGGATCGCCGAGTGCGGGCAGGCGGCGACGCAGTGGTTGCACTGAGTACACAGCGCTTCCTTCCAGATGGGGATCTCTTCGGCGATGTTGCGTTTCTCCCAGCGGGTGGTGCCCATGGGCCAGGTGCCGTCCGGCGGCAGGGCAGAGACCGGCAGCGCATCGCCGAGCCCGGCCAGCATCGCGGCGGTGACCGTTTTGACGAAATCCGGCGCGGCGTCGGAGACCACCGGCGGGCGGTTCGGACTGCTGGCGTTCACCGGCTGGAGCGGTACTTCCGCCAGTGATTCACGGGCCAGGGCCAGCGCCTGCCAGTTGCGCTCCACCAGCTCCTGACCTTTACTGCTGTAGCTTTTGGCGATGGCTGCCTGCAGTTCCGCCAGCGCGCTATCACCCGGCAGGATCTGGGTTAAATGGAAAAAGGCCATCTGCATCACGGTATTAATGCGCGCCCCGAGGCTGCATTCGCGGGCGATCTTTGTCGCGTTGACCACGTAAAAACGCGCTTTTTTCTGATTCAGGGTGGCCTGGACTTCCTGGGGCAGGCGGGACCAGACCTCATCGGCGCTGTACGGCGTGTTGAGCAGGAAAATGCCGCCGGGCTTCAGCCGCTCGGCCATCTGGTATTTATCGATAAACTGCAGCTGGTGGCAGCCGACGAAATCAGCCTGCGAAATCAGATACGATGAACGAATCGGTTTTTCGCTGACCCGCAGATGCGAGACGGTGAGGCCGCCCGCTTTCTTCGAGTCATAGACAAAATAGCCCTGGGAGAACCATGGGGTCGAGTTGCCGATGATTTTGATGTTGTTTTTGGTGGCTGACACGCTGCCGTCGCTGCCGAGGCCGTAGAACAGGGCCTCGAGCTTGGCCTCTGCCGGCAGGGTATTTTCGCCCAACGGCAGCGACAGGTTGGTCACGTCATCATAGATCCCGACGGTAAAGCGCGGCTTCGGCTGGGCGGCCTGCAGTTCACTGAATATCGCCAGCACGCATTCCGGACCAAACTCCTTGGAGGAGAGACCGTAGCGGCCGCCGATAGTGCGCGGTAGCGTCTCGCGCTCGCCGCGGTTAAAGGCTTCCGCCAGGGCGGTCATCACGTCGAGGTAAAGCGGTTCGGCAAGCGCGCCGGGTTCTTTGGTGCGATCCAGTACGGCAACCGCGCGGGCGCTTTCCGGCAGCGCCGCCAGCAGGTGGGCGGCGGAGAACGGGCGATAGAGGCGGACTTTTAGCACGCCGACTTTCTCGCCGCGACTCAGCAACTCATCGACCACCTCTTCGCAGGTGCCGATGGCCGAGCCCATAATGACGATCACGCGCTCTGCCTGCGGGTGGCCGTAAAACTCAAACGGTTTGTACTGACGGCCGGTGGCGGCAGCGAAATCGTCCATCGCTTTCTCGACATGGTCATACACCGCGTCGTACCACGGATTGGTGGCCTCACGGGACTGGAAGTAAGTGTCGGGGTTGGCCGAGGTTCCGCGGATCACCGGGTGTTCCGGATTGAGCGCGCGCTGGCGATGCTCAGCGATCTTATCCTGCGGCAGCAGGGCGCGAATAGTGTCATCCGCCAGCGGGGCGATTTTGTTGATTTCGTGCGAAGTACGGAAACCATCAAAGAAATGAATAAACGGCACCCGGCTTTGCAGGGTGGCGATATGCGAGATTAGCGCGAAATCCTGCGCTTCCTGAACGCTGCTGGCGCACAGCATGGCGCACCCGGTCTGGCGGACGGCCATGACATCGGAATGGTCGCCGAAGATCGACAACGCATGGGTAGCGACAGTGCGGGCGGCGACGTGCAGCACAAACGGCATCAGCTGGCCGGCCAGTTTGTACAGCGTGGGGATCATCAGCAGCAGGCCCTGCGATGAGGTAAAGGAGGTGGAGAGGGCGCCGGTCTGCAGCGCGCCATGTACGGCGCCAATGGCGCCCGCCTCCGACTGCATTTCGACCACGCGGGGAACATCGCCCCAGACGTTTTTCAGCCCATTGCCGGCCCAGGCGTCAGCCTGTTCCGCCATCGTTGAACTGGGCGTGATCGGGTAGATGGCGATAACTTCACTGGTGCGAAACGCGACGGAAGCGACCGCGCCATTACCATCAATCGTAATCATATGAAGACACCCTTACATTGCGCAAAAGAATGGACGCGTGAAACCGCGACGCGCCCTGTAATTATATAAGGGGTAGTTTAGCAAACCGCTGACCCCGCCATTTTTGCATTTGTGTCCTCAATGCGCCGGGTACCCGTGACCAGATCAATATTTTGCGTGGTTCGCGGAGAAAATGGCTGCCTGCCGGGAGAGGAACCACCTGCGCCGGGCGACATGGCCGAGGCAGATCAAGCTTTAGGCGAAAATTTGCTAGAAAATGTTAATGAGGCGCATAAATACGTACTTCCCCTCTCGACGCCGCCCGCCACGCTGCCTATTATTCTGGGGTTTGCTTTTTTAAGACGTTTCCGAGGGGAGAGAGAATGCGAGCTGCGATGTTAGTAGGATGTGCGGCGCTGTTGCTGTCCGCGTGCAGTAGTGAACCCGTTCAGCAGGCCACGGCGGCGCACGTCACGCCGGGAATGCGGGCGGCGATGAGCGACGCCGGTCAGGCCAACTGCGCCATGATAGGCGGCTCGTTATCGGTGGCTCGTCAGCTCGATGGTTCGGCGATTGGCATGTGCGCGCTGCCGAACGGCAAACGCTGCAGCGAGCAGGCGCTGGCGGGCGGCAGCTGCGGCTACTAACAGCGGCCCCGTCGCGGGGCAGCGTCAGCGGTACCTCAACGCCGGCTAGTGCATCAGGTCGGCGAGCTTATAGACCAGCGTCTGGTCGGCGGTCGCCAGCGTCAACTGGTTTTCCGTCAGATCGACCTGCGCACCCTCGCGCAGCATCTTGTCGATCGTCGCATCCAGGGTATTGAGCTGGGCGTCGTGGCACAGCATCCGGGTCATCGCCAGCGATTTGACCTTCAGCTCGCCGTCCGACACTTTACCTTCCCCGCTAAAGCCGTTGCACATATTGCCGGATACATACATCTTGCCGGTAATAGCCATCTTCTCACCGAAGCTCAGCTCCAGCGGCCGGTCGCTGGCGTTGACCGCCTGGCCGTTGACGCTGGTCAGCACGAAACGATGATGCTGCAGCTGTTCCGCACCGGTGGACACCTTACTGTTATAGACACAGCCGGACAGCAGCATACCTGCCGCCAGAAGCGCCGCAAATTTGTTCATTTTCACTCCAAAACATTCACATAACTAATAAAACCAAGCCAGTGTAACGGTATCGCAGCGGGGATCTGTGGGGATTATCTGAATGTGCTCCCCCCGGGAGAGGAGCACAAAAGGGAAAGGCATTAGACGATGGCGTTCGGACAGGTTTCGCCGTTGGCGACCTGCTGCAGGTTACCCAGAGTGGTCTCCGAAATGCTGATCAGCGCCTCGGCGGTGAGGAACGCCTGGTGGCCGGTAAACAGCACGTTATGGCAGGCGGAGAGGCGGCGGAAGACATCGTCCTGGATCACGTCGTTGGATTTGTCTTCAAAGAACAGATCGCGTTCGTTCTCATAAACGTCCAGCCCCAGCGCGCCAATTTTCTGGTGCTTCAGGGCGTCGATGGCCGCCTGAGAGTCGATCAGGGCGCCGCGGCTGGTGTTGATCACCATCACCCCGTCTTTCATCTGATCGAAGGCTTCGCGATTGAGCAGGTGGTAGTTTTCGTCGGTCAGCGGACAGTGCAGGGAGATCACGTCCGATTCCTTGTACAGCGTGGCGAGGTCAACATATTCCACCCCCAGCTCCAGCGCGGCGGCGCTTGGGTACGGGTCGAACGCCAGCAGGCGCATGCCGAAGCCTTTGAGGATCCGCAACATCGCTACGCCAATTTTCCCGGTGCCGATCACCCCAGCGGTTTTGCCGTACATGGTGAAGCCGGTGAGGCCTTCGAGGGAGAAATTGGCATCGCGGGTACGCTGGTAAGCGCGGTGGATGCGGCGGTTGAGCGACATCATCATACCGATCGCATGCTCAGCGACCGCTTCCGGAGAGTAAGCTGGAACGCGCACGACGCGCAGGCCAAGCTCCTTTGCCGCCTCAAGGTCGACGTTGTTAAACCCGGCGCAGCGCAGGGCGATATATTTCACCCCGTGGGCCTTCAGCTCTTCCAGCACCGGGCGGCTGCCGTCGTCATTGACGAAGATACATACCGCTTCGCAACCGTTGGCGGTTTTGGCAGTCTTCGCTGTCAGCAGGAAATCGAAGAATTCCAGTTCAAAGCCGTATGCATCATTAACGTGCTGCAGGTACTTTTTATCGTACTGCTTCGTACTATAAACCGCGATTTTCATAAGACTTTTCTCCAGTGATTATACCGTCACGGTAGCATAATTAAAATAATCGTACAATTATTAAAAAATAGTTTAATGAGAGGATGCTAATCCTAATTCTAGAGCATATCGCGGACTTGCGGAATCTCTTTGAAAGACAAAGTTTTTTCACCACAAACTGAGGCTGAAAGCGCCGGGGGCGAGCAGCAGAAGCGGCCACAGCAGACCGGAGCTGACGTTAGCCAGCTGAAACGACCACAGCGGCAGACTGCTGGCGCCGCTAACGAAGGGCAGCGTAGCCCTCAGGGGAGAGAGAAAGCGGCTGAAAAAGATAGCCCACGGGCCATAGCGCTGAAAGAAGAGGCGGCTGCGGGCCAGACGCTCGGCGGTCAGCCAGCGTAGATGGGTGAGGCGATGACGGTAGCGAATGCCCAGCCGCCACGATAGCCAGAATCCGCCGATGGCGCCGAGGCTGGCGCTGGACCACATTAACAGGAAATGTCCGAGGCTGGCGGAAGCGAATGTCCCCAGCAGCAGCAGGCCGGAGGTGCCGGGGATTGCCAGCGAGACCAATGCGCAGGATTTAGTGAAGGTAAGCAGAAAAACAATCAGCAATACCCATGGATAGTGGTCCTGTGCGCTCTCTATGAGCGAGATAATTAACGACACCGCCTCTCCCGCAAGCTATTCCCGTCTGGCTGGAGTGTGGCAGGGGCGACTTAAACAACAGTTAAATGATAATGGCCGAACGTCGCGCCGCGAGTCCGGCTGGCAACTATGCTTTAACAGGCCGTAAACTTTCACTCACTGGTCGAACGTGTCACAATGGACGTCTTTCGGCTTTTACTTATGTTGAATCAGGATATTAACTGCCCATGAAGGGTAAATATAAAGCCGCCATCGCGCTGGTGTTAGTTCTGGTGTTATTGCCGCTAACCCTGCTGTTGACGCTAACCCACTGGGTGCCGACGCTGGCGGGCATCTGGCTGCCCGTGGGCACGCGTATCTCTTTGCAGGAGAGCCCGCGCCTGACGCGGTCGGCCCTGCTGATCCCCGATCTGCGTTATCTGGTGGGCGACTGTGAAATCGCCCGGGTGACCGATGCCCGTCTCTCGCGTCCCAGCCGCTGGCGGCTGCATATTGGCCAGCTGGAGATCAACAGCGCCTGCCTGAGCAAACTGCCGGCCAGCGATCCCTCTCCCGGTTCACCGCGCACGCTTGCCGAATGGCAATCGATGTTGCCCTATAGCTGGTTAACCATTGACAATCTGCGGCTGTCGCCGTGGGAGAAATGGCAGGGGCGGCTGGTAATGTCATTAACGCCTGCGCAGCAGGATATCGGCTTTGCCGGGAAGGAACTGAGTCTGCAGGCGCGCCTGCGCGGCCAGGCGCTCACCGTCAGCCAGTTCAGCGCCCGGCTGACTGACGATCAGCCGCCGGTGAAGCTGGTGGGGACCTTCCATCTGCCGCTGGTGCCGGATGGTCTGCCGGTCGACGGCCAGATGCAGGGCACCTTCGAATTCCCGCAGACTGCGGAATGGATCGATGCTGAGCTCGAGTGGCAGCACAATCGCGGCCAGCTGCTGGTCACCCCGCGGGGTGAGGTAGAGCCTATTCTGGACCTGCCGTGGGAGATCACCCCGGAGCGGATCACCATCAGCGACGGCCGTTGGCGCACCCGTTACGAGGCGTATCCGCTGCGTGGGCGGGTGGCGCTGTCGGTGGGTAACTGGCAGCAGGGCACCGAACAGATGATCGTCAGCGGTCGCCTGAATGTTCTCACCGAGGGGCATGCCGGGAAGGGCAATGCGGTACTGAATATTGGTCCGGGCAAGCTGAGCATGGATAACAGCGATCTGCCGCTGCGGCTCACCGGTGAGGCCAAGCTGGGGGAGATGATACTATACGCGGCGCTGCCGGCTCAGCTCAGCGGGCCGCTGATCAGCCCGCAGCTGGCTTTTCACCCCGGTGCGTTGCTGCGCTCGCGCGGGCGGGTGATCGACGCGCTGAATATTGACGAAATCCGCTGGCCGCTGGCCGGGGTTAAGGTCACTCAGCAGGGCGTCGATGGCCGCCTGCAGGCGATCCTTCGCGCCCATGAGCAGCAGATGGGCGACTTTACGCTGCATCTGGACGGTCAGGCGAGCGATTTTCTGCCCGACAGCGGCCGCTGGCAGTGGCGCTACTGGGGCGAGGGACATTTTACCCCGATGCAGGCGCGCTGGGATGTGAAGGGCAGCGGGGAGTGGCGCGACAATGCTATTACCCTGAGCAGCCTTTCCACCGGCTTCGATAAGCTTGAGTACGGCACAATGCGGGTCAGCACCCCGCGTCTGACCCTCGAGCAGCCGATCCGCTGGCTGCGCGATGCTGAGCATCCGCGGTTGACCGGCGCGCTGTCGCTGGACGCCGCCAAAACCACCTTCTCCGGCGGCAGCTATCTCCCGGCCTCAACGCTGAAATTCGCCCTCGACGGTCGGGACCCGACGTGGTTCCAGTTCACCGGCGCCCTGCATGCCGAGGCTATCGGTCCGGTGCGTCTGTCCGGGCGCTGGGATGGCGAACGGCTGCGCGGCCAGGCGTGGTGGCCAAAACAGTCGCTAACGGTGTTCCAGCCGCTGGTGCCGCCGGACTGGAAGATGAACCTGCGCGAAGGCAGTCTCTACGCGCAGGTGGCCTTCTCGGCGGCAGCCGGGCAGGGATTTGAGGCGGGCGGCCATGGCGTCCTGAAGGGCGGCAGCGCCTGGATGCCGGATAACCAGATCAACGGCGTCGACTTCGTCCTGCCGTTCCGCTTCAGCGACGGTCACTGGCAGTTGGGCACCCGCCGCCCGGTCTCCCTGCGCATTGGCGAAATCGTCAACCAGGTCACAGCGCGTAATCTGACGGCGGACCTGCAGGGCACCTGGCCGTGGAGCGAGGCCAATCCGCTGCAGCTCAGCGACGTCAGCGTCGATCTGTTAGGCGGGAAACTGACGCTGCTGCAGCTGCGTATGCCGCAGCGCGACCCGGCGTTGATCCGCCTGCAGCATATCTCCAGCAGCGAACTGACCAGCGCCGTCAAGGTGAAACAGTTCGCCATGTCCGGCGCGGTGAGCGGCGCGCTGCCGCTGTGGCTGGAGAATAATCAATGGATCATCCACGACGGCTGGCTGCGCAATGACGGACCGATGACCCTGCGGCTGGATAAAGACACCGCCGAT
>ERZ837590.1314-NODE-1314-length-13593-cov-9.539445_pt1 | contig 13593 bp, 10 predicted proteins | sample MGYA00519573_ERZ837590 | MGnify/ENA primary metagenome ERZ837590 (study PRJEB31850, sample SAMEA3708820) | human gut metagenome | biome: human gut; feature: human-associated habitat; material: faeces | place: China | collected 2014 ... | reverse complement strand
CCATAATTATAGCATACCATTTTCCATTTTTATGTCGAAGCACCGCAGAATCAGGATCTTTTTTCCATAAATATTCCGGTTCAGTTCCATATTGCTCTTTTACATATTGAAAAATTTCTTCACGTTTCAAATTTATCCCTCACTTACGATTTCTTTCTCTGATTATACGCTATCAGGATTGTATTCTCAACCACTTCTCACAGTTCTATTTATGTTTTATAGCTTTTGCATAGCCTACTTTGCAGGCTACACCCCAAAAGAAGCAAGCACTGCCAGTGTCATGACACCTGGCTCATTTTGTCAAATTCCCTTTCCGGTTCATTCTACCAAAATGTATCAGGGAGTATCCCTGGCCCTCTCATATTTTATAATTTCTTAATTTGACGCTTTCACCCAGTCCTGTTAAAATAACTTACAGATACATCTGTCCAAACCAACAAAAAACCAAGTACCATAACTGTCATAGCCGAACTGGTTAGACAGTTTTTTTGTACTCTTTTTTATAGAAAAAAACGAATTGGAGGATTTCAATGAGCAAACGTACCAGAATTCATCCCGTACAATTTTATTTGAATGATGACGAACAATACATTTTAGAAGAAAAATATCGTCTTTCCAGGATGAAAAGCAAATCTGCCTTTCTACGGAAAATGATCTTATATGGATTTGTATATGAAGTAGACTACTCTCATATCCGAAAAATGAATACCCTGCTGGGCAATATCAGCAGCAATTTGAATCAGATCACCCATCGTATAAACAGTACCAATACAGTTTACCCAAAGGACCTGGACGATATAAAGGAGTTAATGGAAAAAATATGGCAGTTACAAAAATCCATGGTATCAAAACAACCGTTGATAAAGCAATAGAATACATCTGCAATCCAGATAAAACTGACCAGAATCTATATATTTCTTCCTTTGCCTGCTCTCCCGAAACAGCCGTTCTTGACTTTAAATACACTTTGGATCATACACATGACTGCAGAGATCCGCACAATACAAATAAGGCATTTCATCTGATTCAGGCATTTTCCCCTGGTGAAGTTTCCTATGAAGAAGCCCATCAAATTGGCAAAGAACTTGCGGATCGCTTACTGGAGGGAAAATACTCCTATGTTCTGACAACACACACTGATAAAGGTCATGTACATAACCATTTAATTTTCTGTTCTGCAGATAACATCACTTTTTCTCATTACCATGACTGTAAAAAGAATTACTGGAAAATACGAAATCTCAGCGACACTTTATGCCAGGAACATAACCTGTCCACAATTATGCCAGATGGTAAAAAAGGAATGAAATACAATGAATGGGCTGCAAATAAATCTGAATCCAGTAAAAAAGCGCAGCTGCGAAAAGATATCAACCAGACAATCCGAATCGTTTCCACTTATTCAGAATTTCTTGCATTTATGGAAGCTAAAGGATATGAAATAAAAAACGCAGAATTTGGCGAAAACAGCAGAAAATACATTACCTTTCGTTCTCCCGATATGTCCCATCCAGTGCGTGGAAGTGCTAAATCTTTAGGAAAAAATTTTACTAAGGAACGTATCAAAGAACGCATTAATAATAAGCTCCACAGAACTACTGTTCCTTCTGTTCGTAATAAGTTAATAGACACCAACACTCCCAATATAGCAGGAAACATTGGACTTCAGAAATGGGCAAATAAGGAAAATTTAAAAATTGTCTCTGCTGAATATAACAAGATGTTCACACATAATCTACATAATTTTTCAGAACTTGAAGACCGCATAGCCTTGTTACATATGCAGCAAAAAGAGGTAAATACCTCTGTTGTTTCTCTCGAGTCTCAGATACGCCATCTTCGAGAAATGCTAAAATATGCCGAACAATATCAGAAAAATAAAATTTACGACGACCATTATAAAAGCTCCAAAGATCCAGATCGTTATTTCCGTAAATATGAATCTCAAATTATTCTTTTCGCGGGTGCTGAACATATTTTACAGGAAAATGGTATAAACCTGAAACATCTTAATTCCAATAAGTTGCAAGAGCAAATTGCAGATCTTATTTCCAGAAAGGAATCACTAAATACTCAATACGTTTCCTTTAAGCAAGAAATAAAAGAGTTGGAATTGATACATCAAAACCTGTCCAAATATCTCAAACAGGATGCTCCTGAAATACAAAGATCTTCTCATAACCAACTCCCTTCTTTGTAAAACCATAATAATAGGCAGCGATTTCACTCGTTGCCTAAATTCCCATTAAACCGATATCCTACACCTCGTACTGTTTGTATATATAATGGTTGTCCAGGATCATCTTCTATTTTTTCTCTGATATTGCAGATATGTCGCATAACCACATTATAATCACCGGAATAAGGTTCATTCCATACCAGATCATAAACCATTTCTTTTCCAAATATTCTACCTGGACTTTTCGCTAAAAGAAGTAAAATATCATATTCATATTTTGAAAGATGAACATCACTATCATTCTTTTTAACAATTCGTTCCTGTAGATATATTTTTAATTCTCCAAACCTTATAATTTCCGGTATGAATTGGTTTTTATGTTCCCAGCTAGTCAATATGTTTTCACTTATGCTTCCATTAGCATCTGTGATTCTCTCAATAATTTCTATCTTTTTCACCTTTATTGCCTCTACATTATTAATTTTATATTCTATATATCATCTGCCATTTGACTTTTTTCTTCTACAAGTAATATAATATATTTATTACATATGTAGGATTTAGCAGGAGGATTTTATTATGTCACTACCCCAGATTTCAGAAGCCGAATTTGAAGTTATGAAAATTGTATGGAAATATGCTCCCATCAATACAAATGAAATTACAGAAAAACTTACTCTAACTACCAGCTGGAGTCCAAAAACAATTCAAACTCTTATCAAGAGACTTGTTTCCAAAAAAGCTCTTTCCTACGAAAAACAAAGCCGGGTATTTGTCTATACTCCATTAGTCCAAGAAGATGAATATATACGCCAGGAAAGCAATTCTTTTTTAAAGCGATATTATAATGGAAATCTTTCTTCTATGCTGGCTTCTTACCTTGAAGACGATAAGCTCTCTTCAACAGAAATTGATAACTTACGCCATTTATTATCAAAACATCAGAAATAGGAGGTTTTGAATGAGCAACTGGATCATCCACTTTTTAATCAGTAATATCTTCATATGTATTTTTACACTTGTAATAATCGGAACAAAAAAACTTCTGAAAAAATATTTATCTGCGACTACACAGTACCATCTCTGTTTTCTTTTATTTTTATTACTTGCCGTGCCATTTTTTCCTGTACAGATTCATGGCTCACAACTTTTTTCATGGTTACATTTTTTTCAAACTGACTCAGGACTTAACTCTGGTACCGACACGCTATCCGAACTTACCAGTAATACACAAAATATTTTGTTAAACCAGGTGAATGATTTTTCAGTTTCCATCAGTAGTCAATTTTCTGGAGGCTTGAATACCATACTCTTTCTAATATGGATAACGGGTGTTATGATTATGTCAGTCCTCACCCTTCATTCATTAAACTATGTACGTTCCATAAAAAGATCTGCTCTCCCGCTTCAAAATCAGCAGGTAAAAACTATTTATTACAATTGTTTAAAGGAACTTAAAATCTCTCACCCAGTATCAGTCTACAGTACTGCATTTTTAAAATCACCAGTTTTAATCGGAATAATACATCCCAGAATTTACATTCCCATCCATTTAATTTCCGAACTGAATCCTGATGATATGCGTTTTATGCTGCTACACGAATTACAGCATTACCGTCACAAAGATACATTTATTGGCTTCCTCATGGTCATAAGTAATATACTCTACTGGTTTAACCCTTTTGTTTGGTACACTTTAAAAGAAATTCTCTGTGACCGTGAAATAGCCTGTGATTCTGCTGTATTGCAGATGATTTCTGCTGATGAATACCAAGCTTATGGAACTACACTGATTAATTTTGCAGAAAAAATATCCTCTTTTTCCTCTCCACTGGCAGTTGGAATGTCCGGAAATTTCAGGCAGATGAAACGACGTATTCTCAACATCGCCGTTTTTAGGAAAGAAACTCTTTATCAAAAAATGAGAGCATTGATAATTTATCTGGTCATTAGTGCTGTTTTTATTGGATGTACACCCATTTTATCCGTTGATGCCTCTACTCAAAGCGTATATCATTTTAGTGATACAGACAAAAATATCTCCCTGTTAGATATATCCGAAACATTTGGAACATATGATGGATCATTTGTTTTGTATGACAATAATTTGGATTCCTGGAAAATATACGATCTTGAAGAAGCCACCAAACGTATTCCGCCAGAGTCTACCTACAAAATATACGATGCATTATTAGGGTTGGAATCCGGAATCATCACACCAGAACACTCTTCCATGACATGGAATGGTGATGCCTTTCCTTTTCCATCCTGGGAAGCTGATCAGGATTTAAACTCTGCTATGCAAAATTCCGTTAACTGGTATTTCCAGGCAATTGATTCGCAGCTCGGAATTAACAGAGTCCAGGAATTTTTGAATAAAATAGAATATGGAAACCAAACAACCAGTTCAAATCTGGATTTATACTGGTCCGATTTTTCATTAAAAATCTCGCCTTTAGAGCAAGTAACATTATTAAAAAAATTTAACACAAATGAATTCCATCTAAATTTCCAAAATGTATTTTCTGTTAAAAATGCTATAAAAATTGCCAGTACACCTAATGGTAATTTCTACGGAAAAACTGGAACCGGTCGTGTCAACGGACAGGATATCAACGGCTGGTTTATCGGATATGTAGAAACTTCCGATAACAGCTATTATTTTGCAACCAATATCCAAAGTGATTCTAATGCAACTGGCAAAAAAGCATTTGAAATCACTTCTGATATCTTAAAAAAATTACATATATGGAATTAACAAATATGAAAGGGCTGATAGTTGTTATCAGTTCTTTCTTTTTATTCTATATTGATATTTGGGAACTTCTTTCGTAACATTATTCAGAATTTTATTCCCCATATATTTAAAACTCTTATCATCGTTGAACTTAACAGTCAGCTCACTTGTAATAACGGCATCATTACATATAAATGTATCACATACAGCATCAACAACCAACACACTGTTTCCCTCTCCGCTATCTCTTATTTCAACGACCTCCGGTAAAGATGTTCCAAAATAAGTAGGGCTATAATTTAAACAGCCTAATCGTTCCCAGTCATAAGTTTGATGTTCCGAATCAAATACTGCCCATTTTTTAATTTGATCTGCTGTTATCGGCAAAAACTCCATTATCAGATTTTCAAACTCTTCTGCCGGAATTCCACTTGAGTTACCTGAAAACTCATATCTCTCCCCGTATTTCATTCGATATAAATATTCATATAAACCATTATAATCTAACCCTTCCATATCAGATCTATCCCAATCAGAACATAAAAGATTATTCCCCTGATATCCAAGCAAATACACACACCTCTTTGAAACTTCCCTGCATTCATCACTTAAAGGTTTAATTCTTATCATAGAACTGCCATCAACCGCTTCTGATACTTCCGGATACTTTGGAACGCATAGCGTATAACCAAACCAGCCTTTTTCTGTATATTTCCATTCTTCTATCCTTGTATACGAAACATATACAATAGATGTATTGTCGTTCATACCCCAAACAGCTTTCACAGCCAGCAAATACATATCTGTCCCATCATAATTGAATTTGAGTCTTTCTATCCCACCATCCCTGTTAATCCTATATAAGACGATATCTCCTGTCAGATCCTGTTCTGCCCTGAAAAGAAATTCTTCCATTTTAGAATAATTAGCCATATTTGAATACGGTGCTGATGTAATAACGGGGACATTTTTTTCCTTTAATACTTCCTGCATTTCTTCCATTACTGTCTCAGAAACTACTATATTCGATGAAGTCCCTTTATCCGCCTTTTGATAAATGACTTTCATCTGATTCATAACATTCTTACAATCTTCAATAGCTTCTTCTTTCACGACTTCATCTACTGGCAAATCATATCCTCTTTCTTGTACAGCATAATTCGCAGTTTCCTGTGAAATATATTCTAAATCAGCCCCTTTACATTTTGTATTTCCTATGAAAAAGCATCCCGAAATAAATAAAACGCTCATCATCTTTTTCAGTTTTCTTTTTGTAATCATATCAATTATCTCCATAACATTCCTCCCACTTTTCGTCTGATAATCTTTCTGTATACCAGGTAACCTCTATTTCTGACCTTGATACATAATTGGATACATATTGAAATCTATCTTTATCTAACAGCCGAATGGTTACGCTATGACAAAACGCCTGATCTAATTCTTTTTGTGGCCATACCGCATTTACTTCCAGTGTTATTGTTCCATCTTGATTTTCTATGTAGGAAACAACTTCCGGATATGGAATATATGGTGTGGGAGCAAAATCATATACGATTCCTCTGGTTCGATACCGATATGTCTGTATTTCTGTGTGAAATACCGTTCCTGTCTGCAGTATCTCTGCGCTTATATTAAAATATTTTTGAAATATCGTTTCAAATGATTCTTTTGGGATTTCATAAGTCTTTCCTTCCTTAAATTCATCAGTTTTTTCTTCCATTGAAAGTAAACGATCAAAAACATCATAAAAATTTATTCCATCATAATTTTTTTCACTCCAATTAGAAGTAAACAATTTATTAAGTGTATATCCAAAAGGAAGTATATATTTTCGATTCAACTCCCGACATTTTTTATTTAACGGTGCTACCCGAAAGTCCCGATATCCAGACGGTCCATCATATCCTGCCGGATGATATTCTTCTATAAAGAAATGCCCGTTTTCTGTATATTTCCATGAATTAGCTCTAAACTCATGATAATATGTTTCCTGCCAAGTGTCCTCTTTCCATTTAAAAGAGCTTACTTCAACGTCTATTTTCCCCTGTTTGGTTTTCAGATCATACCGGATAAAATGATCCCCTGCTATAACTTGAAATATAGTAGTTTTTCCATTCTTCTCTTTTTCTGCTTTTTTCAAAAAATCATCTACTTTAATACTTTGAACCATATCCAGCTGATTGTAGGAATCAATTACTGCATATCCATATTTTCCAAAATAATCCATACTTTTTTGTATTGTACTCAGCTCATATAGTGCATTTTCTTTCACAGCATTCTCATATATGTTCCGATAGCCTTCTGCTAGCATTTCACACTCTCTGTAAATTTTTTCTTTCGTATCTTCAATTGTCTTTTTCTGCTCTTTCTTTATGCCACATCCACTACAGACAGCAAGAAAAATAACTCCCACAAATATTTTCCAAATTTTTTTCATATCATTTTCCTCTTACATTTGTAATATTTAAAGGTAAAAATTATTCATTACCAAGATATTCATCCAGTATCGCCTTATCCTTTTCCACCACATAACCGCTTCCTCCAATATCTTTCACATTCTCTACCATACTGATGAGCAAAATAGGATTCTTTGTATCTCTATCTGTAGTAAAAACTGTAAACCAGCCAATTTCTGTTCCAGATGTATCTTCTTTTGTAGCTTTCAGTTCCGCTGTTCCGGTTTTTCCTGCTAATCTAATGTCTTCCCGGCATGCTCCATAACCAGTTCCTTCCGGGTTATTCACTACACCCTCTAACCCCTCCATAACCTCCGAAACAATTTGTGGTGAAAAAGCATCTTTTATCCAGATTTCACTGGAAGTGTTTCCACCATCCGCGTGAAGATATGGCTTTATCATATTTCCATCATTTAGAAAAGCCGTATAAATGCTTGCAAGATGCAAAGGATTTACCAGAATCTGTCCCTGTCCATACCCACTGTCAGCAAGCTGGATTTCTGTTTCTATCTTGTCCATATTAGAATATTGGGACTCTGACATTTTAATATCAAATGGAAGTTCCTGATTAAATCCTATTTGATTTAGAGACTGCATCAGTTGATCCGCACCAATTTTTAATGCTGCTTTTGCAAAATAAATATTATCTGAATAAATAAGCGCATTTTTCAAGATCACAGGTTCATAATCATGAAGTGTAGTCACTGTATAATCTCCCCACGAGGAATCTTTCTGCCACGCCAGACCCTCATTTCCAAAATCGTCATTTGCAGTAAATGCCCCCACTTTTAATCCAATTGCAGCAATTACAGGTTTAAAAGTTGAGCCAGGACACCATGTCTGGCGAAAGCGGTTGTATAAAGGCCTGTCTTCATTTTCATTTAATGCACTCCACTGGCTGTTGTCCATTCCACGTACAAAATCATTATTATCATAAGATGGCGTACTTACCAACGCCAATACTTCCCCTGTATAAGGATTCAAAGCTACAGAACATCCTCTGTCTTCTTTAAATTGTTCATAAAGAGTACTTTGAAGATCACCATCAATCGTAGTATGGATATCTTCTCCATCTTTTCTAGGCTCATATGCAATAACACTTTTTTTATTTCCATTTGCATCTACAATACAGATTTCACACCCATCTGTTCCTTTTAGTTCTTTTTCATAAAGCGTTTCCAGTCCAGTCTTTCCAATCACACTGTTTGTACGATACCCTTCCCCTTTATGTTCCTGCAAATCTTCGGCTGTAACCGCCTGTACATACCCTACCAGATGAGAGGCAGCTTCTTTTAGATAATAAGTTCGTACTTTTACATCAGATAACATAATACCTGGAATCTTCAATAATGTGTCCTGCTTTTCTTTTTCTTCCAGAACAGTTTTATCCGGATTCGCTGTCAAAAGATCGACCTCTTGTATTTTAGGAATTGTTGCTACTGGTACAAAAGAATCTGCTTTTACCCAACCGGCTTTTAACTTATCCTCAATTTCGTCTGCTCCAATTCCAAGATACTCTGCCAGTTTTTTTATTGTATCTTCTCTGTTCTCCATCCTGCCCGGAACAATTCCTACCGAAGATGCAGTTCCCTCTCCAGCCAACTGACGACCATTTCTGTCTAAAATATCTCCTCTCTTTGCCTCTTCTGACGTTACCTGAACTTTATCCGTTGCAGATAACTCTGGAAAAATCAACTGATCCTGCCAGATTAAATGATATCCTGTCCAATCATGTGAAAATACCGCATCGTTGGTAAATTCTACATTTCCTGCAGCAGTCTGCATATTTGTTGTATAGGAAACTGCCGCATTTCCGTTTTCTTGTCTTTTTACTGTAATATCGGTTATGGACAGATCAGACATCTCAATGCCTTCATATATTTTAGAATTTCGTTCTATAAATTCTTCCTTACTGTTCATGCTGCTTTTTTTCTGATCCAGCATGGCATACATTTGCTCATATTCCCCTTTTTCAATATATTTCATATATTCCATTAGTCTTTTTTCAGGAACATTACAATTCATTATTGTTACAATACCGATTCCACCACCAATCAATATACCGCTAAATAAAACTATTTTTGTAATAATCTTCGTGTGTTTTTTTCTTTTCTTTTTTCTCATATAGTTTTATTTCTCCTTTTTTCATATTTTCTTAAATATTACACTTGTAATATTTAAACGTCAAGCTTTTTCTTAGGTTTATATATGTAGACAAGAGAAACGATTTGCATAAAAAAGAAAGGGCATCTCAAAGCCTTCTTTGATAAAGAACTTTACGACACTCTGAGGTAATAGTTTCTCCGGATGTTTCCCAAACGCTATAATCACTCTCCAGAAGAACCAAAAACGATTTTTAATTTTCTCTCAGAAAAAAAAGAACTACTCTAAATCTGCTGATCTTTGAAATAACCCTGCTCGTTTCTTATAATCACAAACATATTCAGACAACACATTCTTTGCTGGCAGATTATTATAGCGGAAAACGCAACAAATCCCTTTATTAACTTTTGTTCCATATATTTCCTGTACCAATCCTATTGTTTCATCATCTGAACAAAAGCTCTTCGGAATCTCCCTACAATCCCTGATAATAACGCAAATCTGTTTACTATGTCTTCTCTGTTAGTATACAAGCCAGCTAATCTCTTTATTATAGTATCTAAATACTTCTTCCCAATTCCACTACTCAAAATTTCTTCAGTCACTATTTCTGCAGATGTGTTTTTATATCAGCCAGAGTTCCCCTGGCTGAATTCTTCCAATATATACCTGTTAACATTTCTCAATGCTGACACTTTTTCCTTCGCTTCTCATCTTTCACCTGCTATACTGCACTCTGGCTTGAATTCATTCCCCCTCTTCCAGTTCCGATTTATAATCTTCCAAGTCTATAAGAAAAGTCTCATAGCCTTCATCACTCATGCATAACAGCTTTCTTAGGGTATTGCAGACAAGCCCGATCATATCCGCATCCCCTTTTAGAAATGGAATGATATGGTCGATTGCTTCCATTGTGTCATTTCTGTTTCCTTTATCAAACATTGCGGTTACTAAACATTCGTCTGTATCAAAGTCCATTGTCAGATCCATCATAATTCTACATCCCCCTTCTTATGTGCTTTGGTTTTTTCTGCTTCTTTATTTTTCTGTTCCTGTGCTTTTGCCCTTGCCTGAAACTTTTTCAACGACTGCAACACAGATTTTTTCAGTTCCCCTTTTTCGCCCTTTGCCGGCTCTTTCTTTTGTGTCTGGTTCGGTTCCACTGATCCGGATTCTTTCTTGACTGGTGCTTCTGGAACTTCCTGTTTCACTTCCACAGTCTGTTTTGTTTCCTGCACCTTTTCATGTTTCTCGTTCAGATATTTTTCCATATCGTTGATTGCTTTCTGTACCAATGGACTTTCCTTATAATGTGGAATCATATCAATCAGATTCCTTTCTATCCTGTCTCCACTCATAAGTCCGTATTCCCCGGAATAATCCTCATCCCCGTCCTGCAGATCAAAACCAATCCCTTTGATTCCATGCAGGCGTTCTGCCGGAATACTTTCATAGATTTTGATTGCTTCTTCCAGAGTAAGATTATTATGGTACTCACCCATGACCGGGAACTCCATGCACTCTGCTACATAGAAACTGATCGTAGCTTCTGGCTGTTCCTGCTCAGGCTGTCTGGTAAAGATAGAAAGGGTTTCTGCATTTTCCAGACGGGAAAGTAATGACCGGGCAGTTATCACATCACTGTCTATATCAGATTCTTCCGATACTTCAACGAGCCAGTCCTTTAAACACTCTGTTTTCTTATTCAGGATGTCCTCTGTGATTTTCTCCACCTGTTCTTCCCTGTTCTCAACGGTATCTTTATATTCGTAAGTGTCATATTCATAGCTGAAATTATCTAAATCCACCGCCAGCTTTTTGATCTCCTGCTGATCAAGATAGGCTTCGGATTCCCTCATATATTCTGCCAGAGTAATTCTTTCTTCTGCAATAGGATTGATGTCTACCTTAATACCTGCCATTGCCATACCATGAGCATTTAATTCATTGAAGAAACTGTCCTCCCGGATATTGCCACGATAAGAAAGCACCACATCAAGGTCAGAATCATCTCTGTAAAGTTCCTCTCTGCTTCTGGAACCATGCACCCTTGCTGCAAGTAGCTCTACTTCATTTTCTAATCCCATATCTTCCAGAATACCCTGTGCGTGATACAAGACACCCCGTTCCACTTCTGCCCTGCTAAGACCATTTAATGCAACCTCATCTCTTCCAATCTCAGAAGTCGCACGAAGCTCACCTGCCTGTAGTAAATCCTTTGAATGTTGGATGGTCATTGCCTCAAATTCTTTATAGTCCACTTTGACACATTCCATATCATCCATTCTTTCACTTTTTAAGATTTCATAAGTAGCTTTCTGAACAGATACTTTGGGATCGTCATAATCATTGGAATGGATTTCGTGCAGGTCAGAATCATAAAAAATATAAAAATAGCCTTCTTCCGTTGCCTGTACGGTCAGATACCCTTTGCTCTTGGTAAACTGCATTACAATTCCCTCACAGGTATCCACTGCTCTTTCCCTGTCATAATCCTCAAAAATACTTGGTGGACAATTCTTTAATAACTGTGCCAGCTGCATCTGCCGTTCGCCTGCTTCTTCCACTTCTGCCATCAAATCCTCATAGTCAACGGGAACGGCATTTTCCAGGGACATATCCTCATCTTCAAGAATATCTTCCATTGCCTGACGCATAGAAATATCAGGATTATCATAGGCACCGCCGTCGATCTCATCATAATCCAAAGCATAAAAGGTATAATCATAGCCTTCCTCTGTTCTCTGGATTGCAAAATACCTATCGTCAATCTTATATGCCAGTTCATCCGGCTCCAGTTCCGGCATAAGTCCCTCTACAGAAATCCCTTTCTCCTGCAGATATTCTGAAATAGCTTCCAATGCTCCTGCATCATACCCATTCCAGAGATCTTCTGCAATAAGCTGACCATGTTCCGATACGATAATCCCTGCCACATCTGAACCATACTCATCATGTTCCATGAAGAAAAACTTCTCCCCTGCATACTCTCTTTCATCCACCGTATGCCAGGTTCCCGCATGTCCATCTGCTTCAAATCCTCTGGTATCTGCTGTAATGGTAACTTCCGCTTCATCTAACGCCTGTTCAATCTTCTGCATCCGGATCTCTGCCCTTGCCATATCAATAAAACCATCTAACACTGCTGGATGGCTTTCTATCACATAATCCTGATTCAGATTCTTCCCCTGATTGATATTTTCCGGGATTTCGATATGTTCTGCCCAGTCTTTGTTCTGCCTGGAAAATCTGCCGTCATAAGAAAGTTCCCGGAGCGTATTTGCCATAACAAACGTCATACGTTCTTCTCCAAACTGCTCTAACACTTGCGTTGCGGCATCTTCCTCTAAATGCAATCCGTCAAATTTTAATGCGATCGCTTCCTCGATTGCTTTCTTACAATCAATGTTTAACTTTCTGGAATCCAGATAGGCATCTACATCCCTTTCTTCCATTGCCTGAGCAAGTGTTCCTTTATAGACTGGGGGATAGGCTCTGGTATGATTATTTTCCAGCATCTCCATTCTCTGCTGTACAAAGTCCGGAAGTTCCTCAAAGCCGAAAGAATCCACATAATAAGCCTTTGTCTCCGCCGTCCGGTTTATAACTATGACGTCGCTTACCGATAAGAAATGTCCATGAAAATCGTTCGGGCGGTTGATATTAAATCTCTCAAAAATATCCTCTAATGTGATCGTTGGTGTCCACGGAGCCGCATACACCATCCTGTAGTCTTTCCCCTCAATGGTATAGCCTAATTTTTTAGCCGATTCAAACCCCATAAACTGATAAGTATGCTCTCCGCCCGTATCCATCTGATAGATTGCAAAACGACCGCTTTCTCCATGAAAAAGCAAAGTTTCATCAATCATTTCCGCACTGTCCTGTTCCAGTTTTTCTTGTCTGGTGGCAGATGCTTCTTTTTCTTCATATTGCATGGTATTTTCTCTTTCCAGCTCATGCATCTGCTCCTCAATATTCCCAATGATCTCTGCAGATGTTTTTCGGATGGTATCCATTGATGCTTTCAACGCCTTCATATCCCTGCTCTCGCACCAGCTGGCGATATAGGTAAACGAATATTCTGAAGTATCCAGACCAAAATGGTTGCAGAC
>ERZ837590.1294-NODE-1294-length-13735-cov-3.231433_pt1 | contig 13735 bp, 9 predicted proteins | sample MGYA00519573_ERZ837590 | MGnify/ENA primary metagenome ERZ837590 (study PRJEB31850, sample SAMEA3708820) | human gut metagenome | biome: human gut; feature: human-associated habitat; material: faeces | place: China | collected 2014 ... | reverse complement strand
GCAAAGTGACATATGTGAAGAAAAACTGGATGTTGTACATATTTTTCCTTATGCCGGCACTTTTACTGACAATTATATTCAAGTATGTTCCGATGGGCGGACTGCTCATAGCATTCAAGGATTACAATGTCATAAAGGGTGTGCTGGGGAGTCCATGGGTCGGGCTTGAATATTTCAAGAGATTTTTATCATCACCTGATTTTATGAACTACCTTATGAATACGTTAAAGGTAAGTGTTTACGGATTGTTATGGGGATTTCCGGTACCGATTATACTTGCACTGCTTCTGAATCGTATTCGCAAAGAGGGCATCAAGAAAAAGATACAGCTTCTGATTTACGCACCAAATTTTATCTCAGTTATTGTACTTTGTGGTATGGTTCGTATGTTTTTATCACCAATCGGACCAATGAACAAGATACTCGGCATCAGCACAAACTGGATGACAATGCCGGCTGCATTCAGGACAATCTACATAGCGAGCGGCATCTGGCAGGGAGCAGGCTGGGCTTCAATCATGTACACAGCGGCACTATCCAATGCGAGCAAGGAGCTTGAGGAGGCAGCGAGAATGGACGGCGCAAACATCTTCCAGCAGATGTGGTATGTTGAGCTTCCGGCTATTAAGAATATTATAGTGATACAGTTCATCCTGCAGGCAGGAAATATTATGAGTATCGGTTTCGAGAAAGCCTACGCGTTACAGACAGATATGAACTTACCGGCATCGGAAATTCTTTCTACATATGTATACAGAATCGGACTTTTGAATGGAGACTATGGTTATTCAACAGCGGTTGGTCTTTTCAACTCGGTAATCAACGTAATATTGCTGATTATAGTCAATGCGGTTGTAAAGAAGCTAAACGATGGTGAAGGAATCTAGGAGGAAAGTGCAATGGAAAAAGATATGACGACAAAAATCAAATATTCACGGACTGATAAAATTGTTCTTGGAATTGGATATACACTTCTTGGGTTGTTTGTGCTTGCAATAATTGTTCCGTTAGTATATGTAGTGCTGGCATCTTTCATGGATCCGACAGTACTTAACAATCAGGGACTGAGCTTCAACATAAAGGACTGGACTATTGATGCATACAGACGAGTTCTGGAAAATGACATGATATGGCGCGGATTTTTCAATTCGTTTTTTTACTCAATAGCGTTTGCGGCAATCTCAGTATTTGTCACAATCCTGGCAGCATATCCTATGTCTAAAAAGGAGTTTGTCGGAAGAAGATTTTTCAATGTGATTTTTATTATCACAATGTTTTTTGGAGGAGGAATGATTCCTACATTCATCCTTATAAATCAGCTCCATATGGTAAACACCGTCTGGGCAATCCTCATTCCGGGCGCTTTCAATGTGTGGAATATGATTTTGGCGAGAACCTATTATCAGTCAGTTCCAAATGAGCTTCGTGAGGCATCAGCCATCGACGGAGCAAATGAAATACAGCATTTCTTTAAGATTATGCTTCCGGTTTGTAAGCCGATTATTGCGGTGCTTATGCTTTGGTCATTTGTAGGAATGTGGAACAGCTACTTTGATGCAATGATTTACCTGAATGATGCAAATCTCCAGCCATTACAGCTTGTACTGCGTTCAATTCTCGTGCAGAATACACCTCAGCCGGGCATGATTGCAGATATCCAGAGCACAGCTGAGATGGCAAAGGTTGCAGAGCAGCTCAAGTATGCTACAATTGTTGTATCAAGTTTACCACTTTTGATTATGTATCCATTTTTCCAGAAATATTTTGATAAAGGAATCATGGTTGGATCTGTTAAGGGCTAACAGAAAGGATGAGTATGGATATGAAAAAAAGAAGCTTCAAAAAATTAATTACACTTTCGCTTACACTTGCAATGCTGACAGGTGTGGCAGGCTGTGGAAAGCAGCAGAGCTTAAATGCTGAGACAAATCCGGACACACCGGTATCAGATGTGCAGTTTCCTCTGAAGGAGAAGGCTGAACTGTCATTTATCACAAGTGCACCGGCCACATCCACACAGGATCCTAATGAGAGGACTATCTTCAAGAGAATGGAGAAGCAGACCAACGTGCATATCGACTGGACATGCTTCGTTTCAGACCAGTTCTCTGACAAGAAGAATCTGGCATTGGCGCAGTTTGGTAATCTGCCGGATGGACTGTTTAATGCAGGTATGAGTGATTACGACCTGCTCAGATATGCAAAGCAGGGTATCATTATTCCGGTAGAGAATCTGATCGATAAATATATGCCTAATCTTCAGGCTGTTTTTGAAAAATATCCAGAGTACAGAACCATGTGTACTGCACCGGACGGACATATTTATTCCTTCCCTTGGATAGAGCAGCTTGGCTCAGGAAAAGAAGCTATCCAGGCAATAGGCGATATTCCTTATATCAACAAGAAGTGGCTTGACTATCTGGGACTTGATGTACCGACTACCACAGACGAGCTCGAGCAGGTGCTTATTGCATTCAAAGATCATGCCGATGAGCTGGAGCAGGAATTTGATATCGAGGGCGGGGTTATTCCTATGTCATTTATCATAAACAACGGTGACCAGGATCCAGCCATCCTCATGAACGGCTTTGGTGAGGGCTATGGTGATACAGGTGACCACTTTGCGGTAACAGATGAGGGAAAAGTCATCTATACTCCGACACAGGAGGGCTACAAGGAGGGTATCGAGTGGCTTCACAAGCTTGTCACAGAGGATTTGATTGACCCTGAGGCATTTACACAGGAGTGGTCAACCTACGTAGCAAAGGGTAAAAACCACAGATACGGGCTCTGCTTTACATGGGACATTGCAAACATTGACAATAACACAGATTACGTCATGCTTCCTGCTCTCACAGGACCTGACGGAGTCAGAAATATCACCAGACAGAATAACAGTGAGACGAGTGGTTTCGACAGAGGACGATGCGTACTGACATCAAGCTGCAGGGATACGGCTTTGGCAGCCGCGTGGATTGATCAGATGTATGCTCCAATCCAGTCTCCACAGAATAACTGGGGAACATACGGTGAGAAAGATTCGTTCAATATATTTGAGATGAGTACAAACGCTGACGGCGGACAGATGTTAAAGCATATGGATCTGGGCGATCAGTCACCGGTTGAAGTGCGTGAGGCACAGTCAGTAAACGGACCGCTTGCTGTTTTAAACGATTACTATGATGTTTATGTGACAGAGCCTGCAGATGCCAAGTGGCGTCTTGACAACATGCATGAGGCTTATCTTAAGGACATGAACAGTAAGTATGTCTATCCAAACGTGTTCATGAGCATAGATGACACCAACAAGGTGTCACAGTACGACACAGACATCAAGAAATATGCTGAGCAGAAAAAGGCCGACTGGATATTAAACGGCGGCATTGATAAGGAATGGGATTCATACCTTAAGAAACTTAATAAATATGGTTTACAGGATTATCTGAAGATAAAGCAGAAATATTTTGACAGCTATCAGAAATCCCTTGAGAGTACATCAGAGGGCAAATAGGTTACTGTTCATAATTCTGTATTACCGGCAAAACAAACAGAATGGGAGGATTTGCATGAGCGAATTATTGGAAAAAGCAAGAAGCTACGAGGCAAAAAAAATAGCTGCTACAGATAAAGAGAGTAAACCTTTGTTTCATATCAGTGCACCGGCAGGATGGATTAATGATCCGAATGGATTTTCTGTCTATAACGGAAAAATTCATCTGTTTTATCAGTACTATCCATATCTGCGTGAGTGGGGACCTATGCATTGGGGGCATAGTACGACAAGCGATATGATTAAATGGGAGCAGCTTCCGTGTGTTCTGGCACCTGACGAGGAATATGATAAAAAAGGATGTTTCTCAGGAAGTGCCATTGAGGCAGATGGTAAGCATGTGCTTGTATACACAGGTGTCACAAGGATTAAGCTTGCTGACGGCAGTGAGCAGGAGAGACAGAACCAGTGCATCGCATTTGGAGACGGACTTAATTATGTGAAGCATGAGAATAATCCTGTTGTGACAGGCGATATGCTTCCTGAAAACTGCAGCAGAATCGATTTCCGTGACCCGAAAATATGGAAAGAGGATGACACATATTATCTTATAGTTGGAAGCAAGGACTTAAACAATGTGGGACAGGTAGTGCTCTGCTCTTCAAAAAACCTGATTGATTGGCAGTTTGAGACAATCCTTGCGGCAAACAGCACCGGCAAAATAGGTACCATGTGGGAGTGCCCGGACTTCTTTGGGCTGGAGGATAAGCATGTGCTCATCTGTTCACCGCAGAGTATGAAGGCAGACAAATATGAGTTTCATAACGGACACAACTCTGTATATTTTCTAGGGGATTATGATAAAGAAAATCATGTATTTATCAAGGAAGAACCGCACACACTTGACTATGGCATGGACTTTTATGCGCCACAGACTACACTGCTTCCGGACGGACGCCGCGTGATGATTGCCTGGATGAAGTCATGGGATGCATGTGTCGTTCCTGATTCGCAGGATTGGCAGGGCATGATGACACTGCCTCGTGAGCTTGAAATAAAGGACGGCCGTATCTGGCAGAAGCCGGTTAAGGAAATAGAAAATTATCGTGCAAACAAGTGTCATTATACAGATAAAAAAATAGACTGCTACACAACCTTTGAGGGCATAAAGGGCCGCACTCTCGACATGACAGTGGAGCTTTCAGGCGAGGAGTATAATAATTTCACTGTTGAAATGGCATGCGATGATGAGTATGGTACAGTGTTTACCTACAACAGAGTCGCAGGCGTGCTCGAGATTGATCGTACCTGCTGTGGCGTCACAAAGGATGTCGTCTGTGTCAGAAAAATTAAAATCGCAGATACAGACAGAAAGCTAAAGCTTCGTTTCATCGTGGACAGACAGTCTATAGAGCTCTTTATCAATGACGGACAGCAGGTCGCAACCACAGCTATCTGTACACCTCTTCAGGCAGACGGAATCAGCTTTAATTGTGACGGAAGTGCTGTTGTGGATATTGAAAAATATGATATAATATGATATAATTTTATAATATGAAAGCATATCAGTAGAGCATACAAATAATAACCGGACAAATTATTGGTCCGGTTATTTGTAGAATAATATACATAATATTTTGACAGGAAAGAAAGAGGTACAATATGGATGTAGTTGCATTAGGTGAATTACTTATAGATTTTACAGAAAACGGTACAAGTGCGCAGGACAATAAGCTTTTTGAGGCTAATCCGGGTGGAGCTCCATGTAACGTGCTTGCCATGCTTCAAAAGCTCGGTCATCAGACTGCTTTCATCGGAAAAGTGGGACAGGATGCGTTCGGAAGGCTGCTTGTTGATGCCGTAAAGGAGCAGGGCATCGACACAACAGGCGTGCGCTATGATGATAATGTCCATACCACTCTTGCATTTGTCCAGACCGCAGCAGACGGAGACAGAGATTTCTCATTTTACAGAAATCCGGGAGCAGATATGATGCTGACAGCGGATGAGGTGGATTTATCCCTTGTGAGAAACGCAAAAATTTTCCACTTCGGAAGTCTTTCAATGACAGATAAGATCTGTGAGAATGCGACAAAGCATGCAATAGCTGCCGCAAAAGAGGCAGGCGTACTGATTTCCTTTGACCCTAATCTGCGCAAACCGCTCTGGAAGAGCATGGACGATGCAAAAGAGAAGATAAGCTGGGGCCTGAGTCAGTGTGACATCTTAAAAATATCTGATGATGAGATTGAATTCATGACAGGCGAAAAGGACATAAAGACAGGTGTAAAGAAGCTCATAGATGAGTATCACATTCCGTTTATCTGTGCCACCATGGGCAAAAACGGAAGTATGGCATTTTTTGACGGACATATCGTGGAGGCAGCTCCGTTCCTGCGAGATGACACTGTCGAGACTACAGGTGCAGGAGATACTTTCTGTGCATGCCTGCTTCACGATGTGCTGGAGCATGGTATCAATGACCGGAAGGATGACGATGTGAAAAAGATGCTCACATTCGCAAATGCAGCAGCTTCGCTTATTACCACGAGAAAGGGCGCACTTCGCGTGATGCCTGAGAAGGGTGAGGTTGAGGCTGTGATTAAGTAGTTATAATTTAATACGATAAAAGAGATTATACTCTTCTTAATCTATGTTTAAAAACGTGATTAAGAAGAGTATATTTGTTTCTTGCAGTGCATAATTGTATTGGCTATAATATCATATATAAAACAATGATTTGAGACTATACAGGGAGTCAGATATGGTAAAAACGATTGGTATTGGGAAACAGGATTTTGCTTCTGTTATAGAAGATAATTGCTTTTTTGTGGACAAAACGAGCTTTATAAAGGAATGGTGGGATTCAAAGGATGATGTGACTCTCATCACGCGTCCGAGGCGTTTTGGAAAAACACTTAATATGAGCATGCTTAACTGCTTTTTTTCAAATCAGTATAAGGACAGGAGCGATTTGTTTGATTCATTGTCTATATGGGAGGATGAGGACTATCGAAAAATTCAGGGTACTTATCCTGTGATTTTTATGAGCTTTGCTTCGGTTAAGGCCGACAATCTGGGAGATGCAAAAATCCAGATAAAAGCACAGATAGAGGCTGTTTACAAAAGGCACAGATATCTGCTTGAGGGGGATACTCTGACAGCAGACGAAATAGCTGATTTTGAAGGAACAAATACCAGGATGGGTGATGCTGAGAGTGGATTAAAATTAAATATTTTGTGTGAGTATTTTCATCGTTACTGGGGAAAGAAGACGATAATTATCCTTGATGAGTATGATACTCCTATACAGGAGGCATATCTTCATGGATATTGGAATGAGTTTACTGCATATATAAGAAGCCTGTTTAATGCAACGTTCAAGACAAATCCGTATATGGAGCGTGCTATTATGACAGGAATCACGCGTGTATCAAAGGAATCAATTTTTTCAGACCTCAATAATCTGAATGTAATAACCACGACCTCAAGCAGTTATGCAACGAGCTTTGGATTTACAGAGAATGAAGTTTTTGATGCAATGGAAGAGTATGGTCTGTCCGGTGAAAAAGATACTGTAAAAAAATGGTATGACGGTTTTAAATTTGGAAATCACAGTGATATTTATAATCCATGGTCTATAACGAATTTTCTAAAGGAAAAACAGATAAGTCCATACTGGGCATCTACCAGCTCAAACGGTCTGGTAAATCGTTTGATCAGAACAGCATCTGCAGAAATAAAATCTATGATGGAAACACTTCTGGAAGGCGATTCTGTGGAGGTTAGCATTGACGAACAACTGGTGTTTGAACAGCTCGATAACGATGAAAATGCCATTTGGAGTCTTTTGCTTGCCAGCGGTTATTTAAAGGTTGATTCCTTAGAAAAAAGAGGTCTTACGCTTGAACCGTGGTATCATCTGAGCATTACAAATCTTGAAACCGTAAGTATGTTTTCAAATATGTTCAGAGGATGGTTTAATGCCTCTGTTTCGAATTATAATGGATTCATAAGGGCATTGCTTAGAGGCAATGTAAAGGAAATGAACATATACATGAATGAGGTCGCTTTATCTACCTTCAGCAGCTTTGACAGCGGAAAGCATCCTTCGGGAAAATCTGAACCGGAGAGATTTTATCATGGTTTTGTCTTAGGCCTGCTGGTCGAGCTTAGAGATAAATATGAAGTGCAGTCAAACCGTGAAAGTGGCTATGGCAGATATGATGTGATGATCATTCCACGTGATAAAAATTCGCAGGCTGTAATAATAGAATTTAAGGTTATTGATTCGCAAGAGGAGACATCACTGGATATGACTGCGGATAGTGCTTTGAAGCAGATTGAAGAGAAAAATTATGATGCAAAGCTTTTGGAACGAGGATATAAAAGAGAAGCAATTCAACATTATGGTTTCGCATTTGAAGGAAAGAAAGTATTGATAAAGAAGGCACAAATCTAAATGAAACAAAAATTATCAGTTGCACCAACACTCAAAAACTACGACAAGAAAAATCTCCCAAAGGACATTCTTGCGGGAATCATCATCATGGCGGTTTCGATTCCTATATCGATGGGCTATGCGCAGATATCCGGGCTACCGGCGGTATATGGCTTGTATGGCTCGGTATTCCCAATCATATTGTTTGCTCTGTTTTCCACATCACCGCAGTTTATATTCGGTGTGGATGCTGCTCCGGCGGCGCTTGTCGGAGCAGCAGTGCTTGGCATGGGAATAGAGGCAGGAAGCAAAGAGGCCATGACGGTTGTACCGGTGTTTACATTTTTTGTGGCACTGTGGCTTTTGGCATTTTACTTCATGAATGCCGGAAAGCTGGTGAACTACATATCTGCGCCGGTTATGGGCGGATTTATCACAGGCATATGTACTACAATCATACTGATGCAGGCGCCAAAGCTCATGGGCTCTGCGGCAGGAACCGGAGAGCTTTTTGAACTGTCTGAGCATATATGGGAGGCCTTACACCACATAAATGCAGCCGCACTTGTCATGGGGATTGTAGCGCTTGCCATTTTGGTTGTGAGTAAGAGGCTTGTTCCAAAGTTTCCTATGGCGGTTGTGCTCATGGTAACAGGCGCGCTTTTTACATATTTTGGACCGGTAAAGGAGTGGGGAGTGCCGACTCTTTCAGCAGTTGAGCCCGGCATGCCGCGGTGGTATATACCGGATTTCGAGGCAGTTTTTTCAGTTCAAAAGGCCTCAGAGGTAATAGTTTTAAGTCTTTCGGTTGCTGTTGTCATCATGGCAGAGACACTTCTGGCAGAAAACAATTTCGCACAGAAAAACGGATACAGAATAGATGATAACACGGAGCTTTTGGCATTTTCCATAGGAAATATGGCTGCGGCTTTTACGGGCTGCTGTCCGATAAACGGTTCAGTGTCACGAACTGCGATGAGCGAGCAGTACGAGGGTAAGACACAGCTCACAGGGCTTGTTGCAGGCGTTTCCATGATAGCAGTGCTTCTTTTTTGCACAGGCTTTATAGGATATCTGCCGGTTCCGGTGCTCACGGCGATTGTCATATCAGCGCTCATGGGTGCCACGGAGTTTCATCTGGCAAAGAGACTGTGGAAGGTCAGCAGGACAGAATTTTTCATATTTGTTGGTGCTTTTTTCGGAGTACTTATTCTGGGTACGATAAACGGAGTTTTGATAGGAATCATTTTGTCTTTTGCCGAGATGATAATCAGAAGCGCAAAGCCGGCCACCTGCTTTCTCGGTGTGCAGCCGGGACACAGTCATTTCCGCGATATCAGGGAGAGCACAAACATCCACGAGATTGACGGTGTGATTATTTACAGATTTTCGAGCGGCCTGTTTTTTGCAAATGCAAAGGTACTTGTGCGTGATATTGAGGACCACCTAAAGCATGATACAAAAGCTGTCATAATCGATGCCGGAGCTATCGGAAGTATTGATATCACAGGAGCTGACAGCATAGAGTCACTTTACCGCTCACTGAAACAAAAAGGTGTAAAGCTATACATAACAGAGCACATTGCAGAGCTCAACGAGCAACTCAGGAAGCTGGGCTTAGGTTATTTAATTGAGCAGGGCTGTGTCAGAAGGACAATACATATTGCGCTAAAGGATATGGGAATAAACAGACCTTATCCGCTTGAGGGTGGCGTAGATAACGAGGAGCGCAGTGCCTCAAGAAAGCGTGCTGACAACAGAGTGCAGGAGTTTGTCTGGGCGTTTGGCGCCGAGAGTGAGGAGCAGATTGAAAAGCAGATAAAGCTTCAGATAGAACAGCTCAAAAAGACAAAGGATATAGAGGAAATCATGCATGGCCGCTGGGCGCATATGGATGAGTTTGACCAGGATGAGTGGCTGGAGCATCTGGAGGAGCATCTGAAAGAAATCGTCAACATATCAGGAAAGGATGTGCACACGCTTGCGGCAGATATCGAGATGCACCGTCGCGAGGTGCATGAGCGTATAGCAAGAGAGCATCCGGAGCTTGCAGAGCGGTTTGCACAGAGGAGACACCTGCTTGATAAGCATCTGAAGGAGAGAAGGCCTGAGGTCTACAGGATTATCGTGCAGCTAAGGGAGGACAACAAGCATAAATGAACATAAACCAGACACTCAAACAATACTTTGGCTACGACAGTCTTAGAACAGGGCAGGAGGAGCTCATAAACGGCATACTTGCAGGGCACGATGTGCTCGGTATCATGCCGACAGGCGCAGGAAAATCGCTGTGCTACCAGCTTCCGGCGCTTATGCTTAAAGGAATTACGCTTGTCATTTCGCCACTTATCTCGCTCATGTCAGACCAGGTCAAGGCTTTAAACCAGGCTGGAGTGCATGCCGCCTATATCAACAGCTCACTGACCGAAAACCAGATAAGGATAGCACTTTCATATGCCTCACAGGGGCGCTACAAGATAATCTATGTCGCTCCGGAGCGCCTCAACACGCCACGTTTTCTGGATTTTGCCTGCAACGCGGACATATCAATGCTGACAGTTGATGAGGCACACTGTATATCGCAGTGGGGGCAGGATTTTAGGCCGAGCTATCTGGAAATTGCCGGATTTTTAACGAGACTTCCAAGACGACCGATAGTCAGTGCGTTTACAGCGACCGCCACGGAGCGCGTGAAAAATGATATAGTGGCTTCGCTTGGACTTAACAATCCGGTTACTATGGTGACAGGGTTTGACAGACCTAACCTGTTTTTCAGGGTTGTTACAAGAAGGGGAGGCAGTCAGAAGGACAACAGTATCATCAACTATGTGAAAAAGCATGAGGACGAAAGTGGAATAATATACTGCGCAACGAAAAAGAATGTGGATAAGCTGTATACTCTTTTAAATGAGCAGGGCATTTCGGTGGGCCGTTACCACGCAGGGCTTTCAAATGATGAACGTAAGCAGAATCAGGAGGATTTTACATATGACAGAATCCGTGTGATGGTTGCCACAAACGCATTTGGAATGGGAATCGACAAGTCAAATGTGAGATATGTGCTGCATTACAACATGCCACAGAGCCTCGAGTATTACTATCAGGAGGCCGGAAGAGCGGGACGAGACGGTGAGGAAGCGGAATGTGTGCTGTTTTTCTCAAAACAGGATATCATGATAAACAAGTTCCTTCTGCAGAATAAGGCTTCAGCAGGCGATGTGGCATCCGACATGCAAAAGACAGCCAATGACAGGAGGAAGCTGCAGCAGATGATAAATTACTGTGAGACGGACAAATGTCTGAGGGAGTTTATACTTTCATATTTCGGAGATACAACGCCATGCATCTGCAACAAATGCAGCAACTGTGTGGTTGTGGAGGATGAAGAGGAGGAGACATACGTTGAAACCGGCAAAAAGCGCAAAAAGGCAGCACAGCTTGCAGGGCTTAACGAGCTTGGTGCTGCGCTGTTTGGAAAGCTGCGCAGCGTGCGTACAGAGCTTGCTGCAGAAAAGTCGGTGCCTCCGTATATCATCTGCTCCGACAAGACCTTAAAGGATATGTGCGCAAAGCTGCCACGGGATAAGGAACAGCTTGCCGATGTGTACGGAATGGGTGAGCAGAAGATACAAAATTATGGTGAAGCGTTTGTGACGGCGGTAAATTCATTTGTTGCAGATAACCCAAATCCATCAGGCAGTACGACCGGTGAAAGACCACAGACTGTTTTAAGTGATGAGGAGGCTGTTGAAATCGGCAGCACGAGAAAAAAGAAGCTTCCGTTTTACATCGAGCCACAGAAGCTTGATAAGGTAGAGCTCACCGACAAATGCAGGCTTACAGAGCTTACGAACAAAATAAATGAGCTGTGTCCTGCGGATAAGGAGCACAAAAAGCTTGCAGCCTCGTTTATAAACGAGCTTCTTATTGCAGAGGGATATCTGGAGGAAGTTACAGAAGACGGGAACAAGATAAAGCGTGTCACCGAAAAGGGACGAAGCGTAGGAATAGATGAGGAAGAGCGCAAGGCAAAATTTGGTGGAAGCTATTACGCTATCACCCACTCGAAGCAGAGCCAGCAGGTGATAATAGAAATGCTGAAAAAACACTATGGCAGCATTAAACCACAGGAGTAAATGGACTTTAGATAAACTGGATATATAAATTTATATAAAATTGGATATATACTTGATGCCACATAAGAGTATTATATAGTTTAATTGTAATATTTAGGAGGCATTTTATGAGAAACGAAAAAGTTCAAAAACTCACACTTACAGCACTTATGGCAGCTTTATCATATGTCATATTCACATTTTTACAGATTAAGGTCACATTACCGGGTGGCAGCGCCACATCCTTTCACCTTGGCAACGCAGTCGTAGTACTTGCAGCTTTGCTCTTAGGCGGAGTATACGGAGGAATCGGTGGAGCAATCGGAATGACAATCGGTGATTTACTTGACCCGATATATATCACCGGAGCACCAAAGACATTTTCCCTCAAGCTTATGATTGGTGTTATCACCGGTCTTGTAGCACACAAGCTTGGAAAGATTACATATTCAACCGACAAGAAGCATGTATTTAAATGGACAGTCCTTGCAGCATGTGCAGGAATGCTCTTCAACTTTATTTTTGACCCGATTATAAGCTATTTCTACGATATGCTTATCCTCGGAAAGCCGATGGCACAGCTCAAAATCGCATGGAGCGTGACCACAACAGGAGTCAATGCAGTGATATCTGTGATTGCTGCGACAATCGTGTATATGGCACTGAGACCGGTGCTCATCAAGGCAAATCTGTTTTTCAAGATTGGCAAAGAAAAATAATAGTTACATAATTAAAAAAAATCCACATACATCATGTTGAAAGAGATGTATGTGGATTTTTTTATGATTTTATTGCCGAAACAAAATCATGTATCTTGTCCGGATTCTTCCCCGCTCCGTCATCATTTTCCACACCTGATGATACATCGACTCCGTCAGGATGCACGGCTTCAATTGCCATGCGCACATTGTCTGGATTTAAGCCACCTGCGAGCAGCAGCAGCTTTTCATCGCGGGGGATATTGTCAACCAGCTTCCAGTCAAAGGTTTTTCCACTGCCGGGTTCGATGGCATCAAACACATAGCCTGCGATGCGTGAATCGTTGTGATACTTTTCATAGCTGTCCATATCAGAGACGTTGAAGGCTTTAAGAATCGGGATAGCTTTTGCTGCCTCCGCCTCTGTCTCCGGAATTTCCCCATGTATCTGGACATAGTCAAAGCCTGCAGCCTCAATCTGTCTGACCTGCTCTATGGATGGCGAAACTACAACGGCGACTCTTTTGATGGAAGCATCAAGGGCTGCCATAATCTCCTTTGCCTGTTCGATGGATATATTTCTCTTACTCTTTGGAAAAAATAACACCATACCCGCAAAATCAACGTGATTTTCGTTGAGATACCGTGCTTCGGCAGGTGAAGTCAGACCGCAGATTTTTACTTTGGTGTTGGAATTTATATTTATATCTTTATTGTTATTATTATATATATTCTGTGTATTCATATCCTAAGAATAGCATTGTTGCAGGTTGATCGCAAGTGGATATATGTTAAATTAATGAGCATTAATTGCAAGTGGATTTACGTTAAATTATTGAGTATAGTTCGCAAGCCGCGGGTACCATGGTGCACACACTATCCCGCGAAAGCGAATAGCGGAGCTGCTTAGAGACTGTAGAATTGTGCTATGCAAAGCAGAAATGCCGAGGCATGGACGCCGAGGCAAGGAGAAATCGAGCCATGGATGGCG
>ERZ837590.1269-NODE-1269-length-13929-cov-62.106674_pt1 | contig 13929 bp, 9 predicted proteins | sample MGYA00519573_ERZ837590 | MGnify/ENA primary metagenome ERZ837590 (study PRJEB31850, sample SAMEA3708820) | human gut metagenome | biome: human gut; feature: human-associated habitat; material: faeces | place: China | collected 2014 ... | reverse complement strand
ACTTACGTTGTAGGCAGATACCCCACGTAGCACAGTTAACCTTCCAGCTACCTTTAAGACATCCGCTAGGCACCCGTTCGTCCACAGCTGAACACTAGAATATATCCGGTTTAATTGTACAGAGCCCCTAATTACAAGGGGCTGCTTTTTGAAGGATGCGACGATGCCCATTTACTCGCCTGACCGTCACGCTTGTGCACCTTCATACGTAAAACTTACTAAGCAGCCGATTGCGGGTGGAACATATCGCCCTCTTGCGAATGACGAAGACAGCAACGCTTGCGCCCCATCCGCCCTTTCAGGTCACCATAGTTCAAAACTGTATACGCAGAAGTCGGCAATTCACGCCACCTCCGACAACACAAGCATCTTTATTTCAGGCGCTGGCACCCTGCCCTGTTTACCGGAGATGGTTTCCAGTGGATCCGTCAGTAAAGATGTAATAGACAATAACGAACAAATCGATTCTTCTGAGCTCCAGCCCCATCAACCCGCTGAGCAGCCTTTGAATCAGGTCGTCTCGGTTTGCAAACGAGCCGCACATACTACGGCAAAAACGCTTTCCACCGCAGGGCACACGGCTGTAAAAGCAACCAAAGTTACCGGTCACGCCATCCACACCGCTGCCACAGCAGTAAAAAACGCATGGCATACTTTTATTAATTTCAAAGCCGTTCAACTCATCATCAAATTCTTTAGAAAAGCATATGGCCCGTGGAAGAAGCGCATGAGGTTCTCCTATGCGTTCTACGCCATCGTGTTCACCCTATTGACTTCTGCCGAGGTCATCTTCCTTCAGTGGGGAATGTATAGCGAACCAACGTACGATAAAGGCGATGAAGTTGATCAGACAACCAAAATTCTGAACAGCGTCGCAGGGCAAGTCACCAAATTCGTCAGTCAAATGTGGCTCGAACAGAAATACCAATTTCTGCTCAGCTTGTTTGCACTTGCAATAATCTATCTTGTTTTTATCTTTGTTACCAATCGATTTTGGATTGCGACATTATTGTTCGGTATTCTTTTCACTATTTACGGCACGGCCGATAACATTAAGATGGGACTACGCAATGAACCAATCATTCCTGCCGATCTATCTTTTGTGACAGGAGGAGATTCAGGAAAACTTCTGTCTTTCATTCCTAAAGAAAGTCAGTCATTCGTCAACGGAGCCGCCACTGTTTTAGTCTGGTTCATTTGCTGCTGTATCGTTTTCTTCATTATAGATGGTAGACGGAGTTTCATCTATTGCTCATGGAAAAGACCTTTTGCAAGCATTAAAAACTTTACTGGCACTCTTACCCGCATTGTTGCCGCAATATCCAGTATTGCTTTGCTCTGTTCCTACTCTTGGAACCTCAGCGTTCCCGGCTCCTGGGCATACTCTTTCGCGGGATCGCTTGGGTATACTCCTTCCTTATTCGATACTAAAATTGACGCCCAGACCAATGGTCCGGTCACTACATTCCTCAGCTTGGCAAAAACGAAAGTGATAGAAAAACCAAAAGATTATAATCGCGATACAATGACGCAAATTGCGGAAAAATACTCTCAGCAGGCCATATCAATCAACAACAACAGGCAGAATGACCTTACTGACAGTACTGTAGTAATGATTCTTTCGGAGACTTTTTCCGATCCAACAAGAATTCCTGGTATTTCTTTTTCGACTGATCCGATTCCGAATATTCATGCTATAAAAGACACCACGACCTCGGGCTTGATGTTGTCTTCGGGGTATGGCGGAGGTACCGCCAATATGGAATATCAAGCTTTGACGGGTTTAAGTCTGTCTATTTTTGATGATTCCCTCATTATCCCGTTCCAACAGCTTGTGCCTAATCAGAAGAACCCTTATGCCTTCAACCAAATCTGGAACAATCGATATGGCGCTGACGGCTCTGACGCAGTTCATCCGTATTACCAAAGCATGTATCTGAGAAACGTTGACTACAAGAAATTTGGCTTTTCTCACCTACGCACTCTTGATAGCACTCCCTCAATCAAGCACAAAGACACAATCGACTACTCTCCATACGTCAGTGATGAAGAGGCATACAAAAATATTATTGATTTAATCGAAAAGCAAAAGCACCCACAGTTTTTGCAATTATCCACCATGCAAAATCATATGCCTTACACCAATTGGTACATCGATAATGAATTTGTAGGCGCAGATACTTCCACAGGATTGTCTGCGGACGAATATCAAAATCTCGAAACCTATACTAAAGGACTAAACCTCACCGATCAGGCAACCGCTTCGTTCTTAGACGAACTCAACCAAATTGACAAGCCAATTACTGTGATTTTCTATGGCGATCACCTGCCTAGTATCTATTCGACAGCTGATCAGGATACTGAAAATCACGTCGCTCTACATGAAACCGACTACTTTATATGGTCAAACAGTGCATCAGCATCAAGTGGAACGAAACTCGATGCCTCTAATACAGCCTTCACGTCGCCAAATTACTTCATGTCATTAGCAGCCAACCATATGAATGCGAAAGTATCTCCTTATCTTGCATTACTTACACAATTGTTGGAACAAATTCCCGCAGCAAGTCGCATCGCAACAGAAACAGGCGGAATCAGTTCAGGGGACACAACGTATCTGGACATGTCAGGCAATCAGATCTCGAAGAAATCACTGAGTAAGGACGCAAAACAACTACTTCGTGACTATGAATTGGTTCAATATGATATGACCGCAGGCAAAGGGTATCTAAACAACACCGATTTCACCAAAGTCCAATAACCTTGTACGATAGAAACGTACGACTAACCCATGCGTCAAGGATGCACTTCATGACCGGTATAAGACCGTTGGTCTCAATTATTGTTCCCGTGTATAACGCAGAAAAATATCTGCCATACTGTATCGATTCAATTCTGGCTCAGTCATACCAAACCTTGGAAATCATCCTCGTCGATGATGGCGCTACGGATAAGTCGCCACAAATTTGCGACAGTTATGCAGCTCTGGACTCTCGTGTTCATGTCATTCATCAAGAAAATGGTGGCATCGCTAAAGCTCAGAACGCTGGCCTCGATGCCGCACACGGTGAATATGTCGCTTTTGCGGACAACGATGACATTTTGGATTGTCATAACATTGAATTCCTTCTGCATGCTCTCCTAAGCAGCGGCTCTGACATGTCTAAGGCTCGGTGGCAACAGTTTGGCATCTCACAGCTCGATAAGGTCAAATCAGTTGCAGCAGTAGGCGCAACGGCACCTAACAAAGTAACTGCATTCAAAAACCCACTTCGGTCGTATCAAACTGTTTTCTGCAAGAGTCTTCGTCTCATCGGTGACATACTCAAAAAAAATACCGAAGCTCGTTACTTCAACGAGGCGAACTGGTGCCGCTTATACAAACGAGAATTGTGGGACGGCATTCGTTTCCCCGAAGGCATGTATGCCCAAGATGTCATGGTAGCCGGCAAGTTATACTCCCGCATGCATAAAGTTGTGGACATCGATTGTACTTTGTACTACTGGCTCCAGTCCCCTGGATCCGTCACTCACAGCAAGCGCAATTACAGTTTTTACCAGGACAATCTCAACGCGGGGCTGTCAAATTTCGAGCATGCTCTCAGCCAAGGCGTGCTTCCAGCCCGCAGCTACTACACCATGATCGGATCACTAAACGAGGCAGCCTCCGCCCCCGATTTAAGCTCAAATAGAAGCACTTATGAGCGTAGCAAGAACGAGGCTCAATCTCTTATTAGGAAGCTGTCTCTTTCGCAAAAAACAATTTGTGTAATTCTGCGTCATATGCGGTTAGTTGAAAAGGCTGTGTACGACCGCAAAATTAAAAACATGCAGTAGCTTGCTTCCCAAAGCAATCCAACGTTATATGTGGCATGTGCATAGGGTGTAGATTTTAAACAGCCTAAAGTTTCAGCTATCCCTTTTGATAGAGTGGAGAGACTATGAGTGACTTAATTCGGCGTTTCAAGGCTAAGTACCGATATTCAATAGTGGTATTTAAAGAATTAGTGAAGACTGACTTCCAGCTAAGATATCAAGGATCTTTTCTAGGCGTACTTTGGTCTGTCTTAAAACCGTTGATGCTTTTTGCCGTCATGTACATGGTTTTCGTCCGATTCCTACGTTTTTCGGACGGTACTCCTACATTTGCGATTTCACTTCTGTGCGGTACATGCTTGTGGTCATTCTTTTCTGAAGCGACCACTATGGGAATGCAGTCAATAGTTAATCGTGGCGATTTACTTCGCAAGGTTCATTTCCCGAGCTATATCATCGTTGCCGCAACAACCATGGGATCTATGATTTCCCTTGGAATAAACTTGCTTGTGGTTGTCATCTTCGGTTTCTTCTCGCACGCCCATTACACATGGTATATGCTGCTAGTTCCTCTGAACGTACTGCAGCTTTATGCGCTGGCCCTCGCCATTTCGTTGCTTCTCGGCACGTTGTATGTATATTTTCGAGATGTGTCCCATATATGGGATGTCGTTTTACAAGCAATGTTTTATGCGATTCCTGTAATTTATCCACTTTCTATGGTTTCGCAGTACTTCCCCGCTGTGTCCAAAATTATGTTACTCAATCCAATAGCGCAGACCATCATGGATGTCCGTCACAATCTGTTATCTCCAGAGGACATTCCAACTGTATGGACATGGGTGGGTGACCCCATTCTTTCCCTTATCCCGTATGCTCTGACGGCATTATTGCTCTGGCTTGGTGTACATGTTTTCCGAAAGAATAGCAGCAAATTCGCGGAGGTACTCTAGTGACTACAGTTGAAACCCCGATTGTCCTGTCGAACGATGAAGAGAATCCCCTCGCGCTATCTGTTTCTCACGTTGCAAAATCGTTCCGTCTGCCGACAGAACAGGCAAGTGGCCTAAAACAAGCCTTCCTGAACTGGACCAAAGGCATCAAAGGATACCGTGAACAGCAAGTGCTGCGCGATATTTCTTTCGAAGTACGAAAAGGTGATTTCTTTGGTATCGTCGGACGAAACGGCTCTGGAAAATCAACCCTCCTCAAGATTATTTCAGGTATCTATACACCCGAAAAAGGCAACGTTGTGATAAATGGAACTCTAGTCCCGTTTATCGAATTAGGTGTCGGTTTTAATCCAGAATTAACGGGTAGAGAAAATGTGTACCTCAATGGCGCACTCCTCGGTTTCTCTCGCGACCAAGTCGACGCAATGTATGACGATATCGTTGAATTTGCTGAGCTTGGTGAATTCATGGATCAGAAACTTAAAAACTATTCTAGCGGCATGCAGGTGCGTCTTGCTTTCTCTGTGGCTATCAAAGCGCGCGGAGACATTCTAGTTCTAGATGAAGTACTTGCGGTTGGAGACGAGGCTTTCCAGAAGAAGTGCGATAGGTTCTTTAAGCAGGTCAAAACCGATCCAAGCAAGACAGTTATACTTGTCACGCATAGCATGGATGCCGTCAAGAAGTATTGCAATAAGGCAATTCTCATTAAAGACGGTGAAATTATTGCCTCTGGTGACCCACATAATGTCGCAGATCAGTATTCGCTCGAGAATGCACATGAACTCAACTATTACAAGACAAAGAACGACTCGAGCAAGGAGCTTCGCTATCCCAATGGTCTGAACCAGCGCGTTCCCGTGCTTCGAATAACTCCTGTCAGCCCTAAAATCGTCGATGGGGAATCTCCCTTTGTTTTTGACGTTGAATATGAATACGCCATTAGTGATCGACAGGGATATCTGGGGCTAATTCTGCAAGATGCACGACGCGGTGGCCAAATTTATGACGTCGATACTCAAAGCGAATATTTCGGTCTCCCAATTGAAAAAGGGCACCATAAAGTCCGGTTTTCCATTCCAATGGAGCAATTCAATAACGGGGAGTTCCGCATTTTCGCCACCATCCGTTCTGAGTCAGAGGAATCAGAACGGCCAGATTACGTCGCTTTCACCAACGATGATTTCTGCTGCTATTTTGCAGTGCGCAATGATAGAAACAGCGAAAACGGTATCCTCAGTGACCGCGCGTTGACTTTTAATCGCATCGACTAGTCAAGTTTTACGAGAAGGACGACTTTCAAAAAATTGACAGGTCTTTAGAAAGCGACAGCGAGTCATTGCTGTAAGTAATTATGACCAGATAAATAACTGCAGCAACCTGTCCAGGTCGTGATACGTATTATCAATACACACAGAGAGAGCAAACTACTATGAAAATTCAAGATGAGTCATCGGTAAAACGTCTTGGGATTTTCTTCTTCTACGATGCAGAAGGCGTGGTAGATGACTACATCCCTACATTGCTGAATGGTTTCAGACCCTATCTTTCTGAAATGACTATCGTCTGCAATGGAAAATTGAACGAGGCAGGAGAAAAAATTCTTTCCTCGTATACAAATAACCTGATTGTTCGCCCAAATGAGGGCTTCGATGTTTGGGCTTATAAAACTGCAATGGAATCTTACGGTTGGGAAAAACTCGTATCTTTCGATGAAGTTGTGCTGTTCAACGCCACCATCATGGGTCCTGTCTATCCGTTCTCTGAAATGTTTGAGACGATGGATCAGCGTGATTTGGACTTCTGGGGTATCACAAAGTTCCATAAAGTTCCACAGGACCCATTCGGGCGCAGTCCCTTTGGATATCTACCAGAGCATATTCAATCCCACTTCCACGCATACCGTCGAAGCCTGATTGAGAGCAAGTCATTCCAAGACTATTGGGACAATATGCCTCCTATTAAAAGCTACTATGATTCTGTTGGCCTCCATGAGTCATTGTTTACTAAACGTTTTGCTGACAAGGGATTTAAGTGGGACACCTACGTCAATACGGATGATTTAGAAGGCTTTACATACGGACCGATTACTTTTGCCGCGAAGACACTAGTCGCAGAAAAGCGTTGCCCTATTTTCAAACGTCGCTCATTCTTCCATGACTACATGGATACCATGAATCAGTCCGTAGGCAATGCCGCGTTGGACTTGTTTGAATTCCTACGTGATCATACTGACTTTGATGTTGATCTCATTTGGCAAAATGCACTGAGAACCATGAATCTCGCAGATCTTGTCAAAAACCTGCATCTTGATTTTGTTCTTCCCACAAATACTATCGCTCCCATTCCGACTAATAAGCGTATTGCTCTTATCATGCATTTGTACTATATGGATTTGCTCGATAAGACTCTGGAATACGCTAAATCCATGCCGGAAGGTTGCGATTTCATTTTCACCGTTGGCTCTGAGGAGAACGCTACGATTGTGCGAGAGCGTTGCAAAGATCTGCCCTATAACGTTGATGTGCGTGTTATTCAGAATCGCGGACGTGACGTCAGCGCATTATTGGTTGGAGCAGGCAAAGACTGCCTTCAATACGATTACGTATGCTTCGCACATGACAAAAAAGTTACCCAACTTTCTCCATACAGCATAGGTGATGGCTTCGCTTATAAGTGCTTCGAGAATGTATTAGGAAGTAAAGCTCTGGTCAGCAATATAATCAATCATTTCGAGAATGATCCGCATGCTGGCGTTCTTGCACCTGCGCCGCCGAACCATGCTGATTACTTTGGTAATTTCGCCAGTCTTTGGGGACCAAATTACGAAGGTACCAAAAAAATGCTTGAAAAAACACTACGGGTTAAGGTTCCACTGGATAAGGATAAAGAACCTATTGCTCCCATGGGAACGATGTTCTGGTTCCGTCCAAAAGCTTTGCAACAGTTCTTCGACATCGACTGGAAGTATGAGGACTTCCCTCCTGAGCCGAATAAAATCGACGGTTCCATGCTTCATTTTGTTGAACGAGCTTACGGTTATGTTCCTCAAGCTAACGGCTACTACACAGGCTATATCTATTCTGACCGTTTTGCGCGTATCGAGATCACTAACCTCTCTTATGATATCCAAAAGCTAGCCAATTGTGCCGCTCCCTATCTTGATGCGACTTTACTTGGAACTTGTACAAATGTACCCCGTGGCTTCTCTTTAAGAGCTGCCATTCTTCTATGGTTCAAGCGTATGCTGGTAAAAGTGCCCTTTGCCTATCATTGCGGTGCAAAATTCATGAACTTGTATAGACATATCCGTCACCCGCGCACATACAAAACCCGATATGGAAACGCCAACAGCCATCTGAAGAAAGACCGTACATGACAGACAATAGTCTCACCGCTAAGAAAGCTGAGGACGTAGCCCAGCAGAGCAAGAAAAAACGTCCACGACTTTTCTATTTGGATTTGGTGCGTGCGCTAGCTGCAATCCTTATTGTTATCACGCATTTCAACAATCCTTATATGCTCGGCCATCCAGTTTTCATGTATGAACCATTTGGCATTTATGTAGGCAGTCTAGGTGTATCGCTGTTCCTCATCATTTCAGGAGCAGCGCTTATGTACACATATGGCGAATCCGACAAACTAGACTGCAGGCATTTCTATTACAAGCGCTTCATTGGAATCTATCCAATGTTCTGGATTGCATTTATCCTTGCGAATGCTTTTCTCTTCCTTCGTAACGGAGGACACGTACTTGCTTCCGCACCGAAATGGTCATTAATCTTTTCGGTACTTGGCATCGATGGCATGGTCGCGAACACCTCGTTCCCGACTTTTTATACGCTAGGTGAATGGTTTTTAGGGTTCATCCTCATCTATTATGCGCTATTCCCTCTGTTGCGCTGTGGAGTTAAGAAGCACCCGATTATAACAGTCATTATCGCTCTTGCACTTTATGCAGTTACTTTGATCCTTCAGCCAACAATATTTGGTTTGCCTTCGGATCTGCTCATGACTACGCGACTGCCAGAATTACTGTTTGGCATGTATTTCATCCAGTACATACAAAAAGTACCAACGGTCGCAGGAGCTGGAGCTCTTCTAGTGCTTATCATACAAGAGCTTCATCCTTTGCTAAAAGGTTCTTTTGCCGTGACTGTAGTAGGAATCGGTGCATTCCTAGTCATCGTTTATGCAGCAAAATGGCTTGATGTGCAACCCGTACGTGTACCAGTAAAGTCCATCGCGAAATACTCGTATCCAATTTTCCTGGTACATCACGTCTTGATTGCCCAAGTCTTCACAATCGTTGATTGCACCGCTCTGTCACCTTTTGACGGATATCTACTTTTCTTTGCAGATTTCTTAATAATCATGGCATTAGCAGTTGGACTCTTTAAACTTGAGAAAGCGACAGTCCAATACGTGCGTTCGATGTTCGCAACAGGAAACAGAAGATGACTTTATTCTAAATTGTCCTCGTCTGTTTCCTTGATTATATATATAGGCCTATGTTTTACTTCAGTGTAGGTTTTGGCCAGATATTCTCCCACGATGCCGATGCAAAAAAGTTGCAACCCACCGATCAGGAGAATAATGCTAATCATGCTTGGCCATCCTGCAACAGGATCGCCAAAGAGTAATGCCCTCAGGACAACAATAATGATGCCTATGAATGCAGCATCACAGCAGAAAACACCTAAAAATGAAGCAAAGGCAAGAGGAACCGTTGAAAAACCTGCAATACCCTCAATGGAATATCTAAACAATGACCAGAAATTCCATTTGGTCTTTCCAGCGACTCGTTCTATATTCTTATAGGAAATCCAATGAGTCTTAAAGCCAACCCACGAAAAAATACCCTTAGAAAAACGATTATATTCAGTTAAATCAAGAATAGCATCAACAAATTTTCTTGTCATAAAACGGAAATCTCGAGCACCGTCCATAATCTCCGTACCAGACAATTTATTAATGATTTTATAGAATAATTTAGCAAAAAGACTGCGGACTAAAGGCTCGCCCTTACGTGTTTCTCTGCGCGTAGCGACACAATCGTATTCTTTATTTTCTATAAGGAATCTCAACATTTCAGGCATAAGAGACGGAGGATCCTGCAGATCCGCATCCAATGTTGCTACATAATCGCCTTCAGCATTTTTCAAGCCAGCATACAAGCCAGCTTCCTTACCGAAATTACGGGAGAAAGAGATAAACCGAACACGATCATCCTTCTTCCGCAATTTTCGGAGTTCCTTGACAGTTCCATCGGATGAGCCATCATCGATAAAGATAAACTCAGCCTCGGCTTGATATTCTTTACGCAGAATATCGGAGACATGACAAGCTTCTTTATAAAAAATCGGCAACGACTCTTCTTCGTTGTAGCAGGGAACAACAAAACTGACAAGCATCACGCATAATCCTTATTAATACTTTTAACCCGGAACATGGCCACATGAATAAGTCAAAAATTGACTATTACAAAATCATCCTTCTGTACAACACTCCCTTTAGCTGGCCAATGAGGCATCGAACGTCCCACCTCCGTCGCTTTTTCAATCTGCTCGGTAGAAGCTTGTGCAAAATTTGTTCCCGTAATATTTAAGAAATTCGTCTTAACAAACGTTCCTTGTTCGGGGGAAACGGTCACTTCAAACAAAGATCGTCCCACCAAACCCAACTGGTCCGAGGTATAGCAGTCTTTATTACAAGCGGACTTATGATAATTCAGGAATACTAGAGACACCTCAGACTGATCGTCGATATTCAGCTCATCGATTCGCGTTCTAATCTCCTGCGCCAGTTCCATATCCTGCTGATGATTGGTGGCTTCCGTATAAAAGATACGATTCACGATGAGTGCTTGACTCCATCCAATTGCCAGCACCGAGAAGATCGCAAGCCACTTTACACAACGTTCCTTAGTGAATGAAACAGATGCCCATACCGCCAAGAAAGATAACACAAATGAGAATGCCAACGGATACGACATCTCAGTCCGAGTGGAAGGATTGCCTCCTAAAACAACGCTCATCATCATCGGAGAGGCGCACACACACAATGCGACAATGAACATCAAAACATCAGCATGTTTTCGGGATACAGCAATCCCCATCACTGCCAAGAAAATACCCAGCACAATTGGGAACGCAACGGAATAATATATCCCCTCTCCTGAATACAACGTCACAGCATGGCTCAAAATAGCATGCGCAATTTCGTGAATAGATCCCTTACCCCAACTTGATTGATCGCTAATGTATGCGTTTGTCGTCACATGATACATCTTCATTGCAGCAGCATTAGCGACTTTGTAGAAAGCATAAGCAAAAACAAAAATACCAGCAGCGACAAAAATGAAAACAAAACGACGTAATAAATCATGCTCACGGTCATCCCAAAAAAGCACGAGAAAAACCATGGCAACCCCAGTGATAAACACAGTTACCATCGCCAAGTACAAGGTAAATGCAGCAAAAGCCGTCAGACACGACAATACTGCAACCCACCATTTTTTGCTAAACCAACTGTTTAGCAGCAGCATCAAGGAACATGCTACAAGTCCCAGTGCGATGCCAATCTCTGCCCCTGTTAGAGTAAAACCTACCATCTCCGCCAAAATAGGCGATGCGACAAATGGCACTGTAAAGAAAGCCGGATGGAACTTGCCTTTAAGATTTGAGGCCCCCGCAAGCAAGTAGGCCCATAACAGCGCTGCCAGTAGAAGACACATGGCCGTCAAAAAAGAAGCAACCGCATTGTTATACCAATACAGTCCCAATACCTTCTTTAAAGCGAGAAGGCCGAAACGCTCAAGCCCTACCCAAGACCTATACAGATTCTCCGGCACCTGCATCATGGCCTCCGTGTCGATGGAATACGAGTTACCAAACATCTTCAATTCGTATCCCATAAACAGGAAAAACACACTCAGCACCATGTCCCAAGGATTTCCTTGCAGGTACTTCATAAAACCTCTGAGAGAATATTTGTCTCTCAGAGGAATGGAAGGTCTCTTCACTTCAGAAACGCTGACCGTCTCTGAATCTTCAATACTAGAAGTTTCGACACTTATAGCTTCAACACTTGCCATTATTATTTTAGCTAGTTCCAATCACACCTATTGCGGTTCAGTTACCTAGAATCTGCCGAATTTTAGTCGCGTCGCCCCACACACCCGGAGAGTCATACGGTCGATCCGGGAATGCGCCGTACTCAAGCTTAATGTTGAGGCCATTCTCCTTGATGTAACGTTCCACTCGTTCAGCCAAAGTAAGTGGCTCACCTGTGCAGCAATTGATAATCCCGTTAACCTGATCCTGAGAAACAACAGCACTAATCTGACGTGCAAGCTCATCCACATCAATGAAATCGTACTTGTTCTTTCCTGTAGTAAACGGGAATGTTGGCTTACCCTCATTAGCAGCCTGAAGCAGTTTTGAAAAAATGGAACTTCCATGTGCATCGTCGCCGACAATATAATACGCACGAATCCACTGAACCGTCGCATCTTTTTCCTTAGCAAGCATTAGAGTCGCCTCTCGGAGAGCGTTCTTAGCGATGCCATACATAGATGCCGGATGGCAGGGAGTACTTTCATCAATGGCGCCCTCCCAGTAGCCGACTTCGTGCATCGTGCCCATGACCGCAATCTGCTTTAGCCCCGCATCCAGCATGGTCTTAATGAACCTGTAGTGGCTGGAAAGATCTCCCATATGATTGTCTGAATTGTGCTTAAAACCGTCACGCCAAGCCATGTGCAAGCACACATCAGGAGAACCAAGTTCCTCAAACAGCGAATCATTTGGTCCAAAAATGTTTGCCTGAATCTTTGTTGCCCTGTCGTCAATACCATCAACTCGGAGGTCAGAAGCTACAACTTCCAGTCCGGAATCCAATAATGCCTTCACCACATGGCGGCCGATGTATCCGCCAGCACCCGTAACCAAAATTTTCTTAGCCATAAACACCGAGTTTACCAGCAGCAGTTCCCCTACACCAAGGCGTGAAAAGACCCAACGGAAATTTCACGTTTCACTCGGCTTTCGTACGTGTTGGCAGCTACTATTAAGTGTATGGCTGAAGAGACGTTTACTCCTAAGAACATCATCGTGACCGGTGGCTGTGGTTTCATCGGGTCGAATTTCGTGCATTATGTGGTCGACAACCATCCGCATGTGCACGTGACCGTGTTGGACGCTTTGACCTACGCGGGCAACATCGAGAACATCGCGGGCCTTCCCGAGGATCGTGTCGAGTTCGTACACGGCAACATCTGCGACGCGGAACTGCTCGACAGGATTGTGCCGGGCCACGACGCGATCGTGCATTATGCGGCCGAGTCCCACAACGACAATTCGATCGCGGATCCGGAACCGTTCCTGAAGACGAACGTAGAGGGCACGTTCCGCCTGCTCGAGGCCGTGCGCAAGTACGGCATCCGCTACCACCACGTGAGCACGGACGAGGTGTATGGCGACCTCGCTTTGGATGATCCGGCCAAGTTCACGGAGTCCACCCCGTACCATCCGTCCAGCCCGTACTCGAGCACGAAGGCCGCGTCCGACATGCTGGTGCGCGCGTGGACCCGCACGTACGGCCTGAGGACCACTATTTCCAACTGCTCGAACAACTACGGCCCGTACCAGCATGTGGAGAAGTTCATCCCCCGCCAGATCACGAACATCCTCGAGGGCGAGAGGCCGAAGCTGTACGGCAAGGGCGAGAACGTACGCGACTGGATCCACACCGAGGACCATTCCAGCGGCGTGTGGACGATCCTGACCAAGGGAAGGATCGGCGAGACCTACCTGATCGGCGCGAACGGCGAGAGGAACAACATCACCGTGCTTCGCATGATTCTGAAGATGATGGGACAGAGCGAGGACGCGTTCGACTGGGTGAAGGACCGTCCGGGCCACGACCGTCGATACGCGATCGATTCCACGAAACTGCGGACCGAGTTGGGTTGGACGCCCACGCACACGGACTTCGAGTCCGGCCTGAAACAGACCATCGACTGGTACACGGACAACCGCTCCTGGTGGGAGCCGGCCAAGGCCGCCACTGAAGCCAGGTACAAGCAGCAGGGCCAGTAAGACACATACGAGAACGGTCACACCCCAAAGGGCGTGGTCCCATGATGATTCCCATCTAC
>ERZ837590.1262-NODE-1262-length-13985-cov-83.063101_pt1 | contig 13985 bp, 10 predicted proteins | sample MGYA00519573_ERZ837590 | MGnify/ENA primary metagenome ERZ837590 (study PRJEB31850, sample SAMEA3708820) | human gut metagenome | biome: human gut; feature: human-associated habitat; material: faeces | place: China | collected 2014 ... | reverse complement strand
TCTGAAGAAATACGAAGCGATGCATCTTTTACAGGAACACAGCGGGCGTCTGGCTCTGACACGCGATGGGATTTCCGTCAGCAATGTGATTCTGGCAGATTTTCTGCTGTAAAAAGATGATAAAGAAATAGAACAAATGTTTGCATAACGCACGGCGGTGTGCTATAATGGTAGAAAACGAGACAAGATTCCTGTCCCTGTCCGGACAGGGATTCCAATTAATAAGAGGAACAGTTATGGCAGAGAAAAAAGAGTTTATCAGAATACGGGGAGCCAGGGAGAACAACCTGAAAGCACTGAATGTCGATATCCCCAGAAACCAGTTTGTTGTATTTACGGGCCTCAGCGGTTCAGGAAAGAGTTCGCTTGCGTTTGACACGATCTATGCGGAGGGCCAGCGGCGGTACATGGAGAGCCTTTCCTCCTACGCGCGCCAGTTCTTAGGACAGATGGAAAAACCGAATGTGGACAGCATCGAAGGCCTGCCGCCTGCTATTTCGATCGATCAGAAATCGACGAACCGGAACCCGCGTTCCACCGTCGGAACCGTGACGGAGATTTACGATTACTTCCGTCTTCTGTACGCGAGAATCGGTATTCCGCACTGTCCGAAGTGCGGAAAAGTCATCAGCCGCCAGTCGGTGGACCAGATGGTCGATCAGATCATGGCACTCCCGGAGCGGACGAAAATCCAGCTTCTCGCGCCGGTTGTGCGCGGCCGCAAGGGAAGACACGAAAAGGTGCTCGAACAGGCAAAACGCAGCGGCTATGTCCGCGTGATGATCGACGGCAGCCAGTATGAGCTGTCCGAGGAGATTACGCTGGATAAGAACCTGAAACACAACATTTCCATTATTGTGGACCGTCTTGTAGTCAAACCGGACATTGAGAAACGTCTGACGGATTCCGTCGAGAACGTACTGGATCTGGCGGACGGCCTTCTGGTGGTCGACACGATGGACGGAAATCAGCTCAACTTCAGCCAGAGCTTTTCCTGCCCGGACTGCGGCATCAGCATGGAGGAGATTGAGCCGAGAAGCTTTTCCTTCAACAACCCGTTCGGCGCCTGCCCGAGCTGTGCCGGCCTTGGCTACAAGATGGAGTTCGACGAGGATCTGATGATTCCGGACAAGACCGTATCCATCGCAGACGGAGCCATCACCGTGCTCGGCTGGCAGTCCTGCACGGACAAATCAAGCTATACGAGAGCCATTCTCGATGCGCTCGCAGAGGAGTACGATTTTTCCCTTTCCACTCCGTTCTGTGAATATCCGAAAAAAATCCACGATATCCTGATTTACGGAACGAACGGAAAATCCGTCAAGGTGCATTACCGCGGTCAGCGCGGCGTCGGTGTGTACGATGTGGCTTTTGAGGGGCTGATCAAAAATGTAGAGCGCCGCTACCGTGAGACCGGATCGGATTCTACAAAACAGGAATACGAAACCTTCATGCGTGTGACCCCGTGCCAGGCGTGCCATGGCCAGCGTCTGAAACCGACGTCGCTTGGTGTGACGGTCGGAGATAAAAATATTTTTGAAGTAACATCCCTTTCCATCGACAATCTGCAGAAGTTTATGAAGAACCTCGAACTCTCCGAACAGCAGCTGCTGATCGGAAAGCAGATTTTAAAAGAGATCCGTGCGCGTGTGAGCTTCCTTGCGGATGTCGGATTAAACTATCTGACCCTGGCGCGTGGAACGGCATCGCTGTCCGGCGGTGAGGCGCAGAGAATCCGTCTGGCAACGCAGATCGGCTCCGGCCTTGTCGGTGTCGCCTATATTCTCGACGAGCCGAGCATCGGTCTTCACCAGAGAGACAACGACAAACTTCTCGCGACGCTGAAACATCTGCGTGACCTCGGAAACAGCCTGATCGTCGTGGAGCACGACGAGGATACGATGCGCGCCGCTGACTGCGTTGTCGATATCGGTCCGGGAGCCGGTGAGCACGGCGGAGAGCTGGTGGCGATCGGAACGGCGGAAGAGCTGATGAAAAATCCGAATTCCATCACCGGAAAATACTTAAGCGGAGAGCTGAAAATTCCGGTTCCGTCTGAGCGCAGAAAGCCGACGGGCTGGCTGAAGGTAGTCGGAGCAAAAGAGCACAATCTGAAAAATATCAACGTGAATTTCCCGCTCGGTGTCATGACCTGCGTGACCGGAGTCTCCGGATCGGGAAAGAGTTCCCTTGTCAATGAAATTCTGTACAAACGGCTGGCAAGAGATCTGAACCGTGCGCGGACGATTCCGGGTGCACACAAAGACATCATCGGTATGGAACAGCTCGATAAGGTCATCGATATCGACCAGTCCCCGATCGGAAGAACACCGCGTTCCAATCCGGCAACGTACACAGGTCTGTTCGATCAGATCCGCGACCTGTTTGCGGCAACGCAGGATGCCAAGGCGCGCGGCTACAAGAAGGGAAGATTCAGTTTTAATGTGAAGGGCGGCCGATGCGAGGCCTGCGGCGGCGACGGTATCCTGAAGATCGAAATGCACTTCCTGCCGGATGTCTATGTGCCGTGTGAGGTCTGCCATGGAAAACGGTACAACCGTGAGACACTGGAAGTCAAATACAAAGGAAAGAGCATCTACGATGTGCTGAATATGACGGTCGAGGAGGCACTGGAATTCTTCAGGCCGGTACCGTCGATTTTCCGGAAATTACAGACCCTGTACGATGTCGGCCTTTCCTACATCCGCCTCGGCCAGCCGTCCACCACGCTGTCCGGCGGAGAAGCGCAGCGTATCAAGCTCGCAGCAGAGCTGAGCCGCCGCGGCACGGGAAAAACGATCTACATTCTCGACGAGCCGACGACGGGACTTCATTTTGCGGATGTCCACAAACTGGTGGAGATTCTGCACCGCCTGTCCGAGGGCGGAAATACCGTCGTTGTTATCGAACACAATCTGGATGTCATCAAGACGGCGGACTATATTATTGATATCGGACCAGAGGGCGGAGACGGCGGCGGAACCGTGATTGCGTGCGGAACGCCGGAGGAAGTGGCCAAGAGCCCGGTATCCTACACCGGAAAATATGTCGAAAAATATCTCTAAAAAATCCTTTCCATTTTAAAAGGGATTGTATATAATAAGAAGCGGGTTGGGTTCAGAACACATTCGATCCTTTTGTGTTTCGGGTGTTTTGAACCCGAACTTATTCTATACAAATTTCAAACAGATTAAAATAAAGAAAAATAAAAGAGAACAGGAAAGGGGATTACTATGGCTGCAACGACCGATATCGGAATTGATCTGGGGACGTCCAGCATCCTGGTCTATGCCAAGGGAAAAGGCATTGTATTAAAGGAGCCGTCCGTAGTTGCGTATGATAAAGATGCAGATAAAGTACGGGCAATTGGAGAAGAAGCGCGTCAGATGATTGGACGGACACCGGGCAATATTATGGCGGTCCGGCCCATGCGGCAGGGCGTGATCACGGACTTTCTGATCACCGAGCGCATGCTGCGCTACTTTATCCAGAAGGCAATGGGAAGAAGAGCATTCCGGAAACCGAGAATCAGCATCTGTGTGCCGTCCGGTGTGACGGAAGTAGAGCGGAAGGCTGTGGAGGAGGCAACGTACCAGGCGGGAGCCCGGGAAGTGCTGATCGTGCCGGAGCCGGTGGCAGCGGCAATCGGATCCGGAATTGACATTACGAAACCATGCGGAAATATGATCGTGGACATCGGTGGAGGCACGACGGATATCGCTGTGATCTCGCTTGCGGGAACCGTTGTTTCCAATTCGGTCAAGATTTCCAGTGAGACATTTGACCAGGATATCATCCGCTATGTACGGAAAACATACAACGTATTTATCGGAGAACAGACCGCAGAGGCAGTGAAAATCCGGATTGGTTCCGCTTATCCGCGGGCCGAGGAGAAAACGATGGAGATCAAGGGAAGAAACGTCATCACCGGACTTCCGGCGACGATTACGGTTTCCTCCGACGAAATCCGAGGTGCCCTTGCCCAGACGACAAACCAGATTGCGGACGCGATCTGTGCCGTGCTGGAAAAAACGCCGCCGGAACTGGCATCCGATGTTTCCGACCGCGGCATTATCCTGACCGGAGGCGGCAGTCTCCTTGCCGGAATGGACGAGCTGATCCAGGAGCGGACCGGCATCAATACCGTGACAGCAGAAAATCCGGCGAGCGTCGTTGCGCTTGGAACCGGCCAGTACCGCGAAGTGATGAATGAATTTGAAAGCCAGTTTTGATAAAAGATGAGTGAAAAAGAAAAAGTAGAAGGCTACGTAGAACACATTATTTTCCGAAATGAGGAGAACGGCTATACCGTCCTGAATCTGAGCATGAAGGGGCGCGAGCTGACATGCGTCGGCACGCTTCCGATGATCGGGGAGGGCGAGCTGATCGAGGCTTCCGGAGATTATATTGAACATGCTGCCTATGGAAAGCAGTTCCGCATTGAATCCTATGAGACGAAAGTTCCACAGGATTCTGTTGCATTGGAGCGGTATCTCGGTTCCGGTGCGATCAAAGGAGTCGGTGCGGCGCTGGCGGCAAGAATTGTGCGCCGCTTCGGTGACGATACGCTTCGGATCATCGAGGAAGAGCCGGAGCGCCTCGCGGAGGTAAAGGGAATCAGCGAGCGGAAAGCGCGTGAAATTGCACAGCAGGTGGCAGAAAAAGCCGAAATGCAGAATGCGATGATTTTCCTCTCGGGATATGGCATTGCGCTGAATCTCGGTGCAAAGATTTATCAGCAGTACGGGGACAATGTGTACCGGATTTTAAAGGAAAACCCGTATAAAATGGCGGAAGATATCGCAGGCGTGGGATTTCGGACGGCGGATGAGATTGCCGGAAAAATCGGGATTGCCGTGGACAGCGAATTCCGCATCAAGAGCGGTCTTTCGTATGTGCTGAATCAGGCGACGGCAGAAGGCCATGTCTATCTGCCGGAACCGGTGCTGCTTCGGAGAGGGCAGGAACTTCTCGGCGTAGAACCGGAGCGGATGCAGAAATCTCTGCAGGATATGGCAATCGACAAAAAAGCGGTCATCCGCGAGCTCCCGGCCGAACGGGAAGGGGATGAGCCGCTGCGGATTGTGTACGCCAGCCAGTATTATTATCTGGAACTGAGTACGGCGCGCATGCTGCATGAGCTGAATATTACATGCGAGGAAGACCGTGAGGCAATCGAAAAGCGGATCGGAAAGATCGAGAAAAAATATCAGATCGAGCTGGATGAGATGCAGAAGACGGCAGTCGTTGAGGCGGCATACAGCGGTCTTATGATCCTGACCGGAGGGCCCGGAACCGGAAAAACGACGACCATCAATGCGATGATCCATTATTTTGAGGCAGAAGGCCTCGACATTTTCCTGGCAGCGCCGACCGGAAGAGCGGCGAAACGAATGACAGAGGCAACTGGCTGTGAGGCATGCACGATCCATCGTCTTCTGGAACTGACGGGAAATGTGGATGACTCCTCGGCAAATGTGCATTTTGAGCGGAACGCAGATAATCCGCTCGACGCGGATGTCATCATCATTGATGAGATGTCGATGGTTGATATCCACCTGATGCATGCCCTTCTTTCCGCGATTGTGCCGGGAACAAGGCTGGTCCTGGTGGGAGACCAGAACCAGCTTCCAAGTGTCGGCCCGGGCAGTGTCCTCCGGGATCTGATCCGTTCGGAATGCTTTCCGATTGTCTGCCTGACGCACATTTTCCGGCAGGCATCCCAGAGCGATATTGTTGTCAATGCACATAAGATCCATAATGGGGAAGAGGTTATACTGGACAATAAGAGCAAAGATTTCTTCTTTTTGAAACGGTACGATGTCAACGTGATCTGGAAAGTGCTGGTGACGCTGGTGTCCCAGAAACTGCCGCGTTATGTGGATGCCCGCCCGCAGGATATCCAGATTCTGACTCCGATGCGGAAAGGTGCACTCGGCGTGGAAAATCTGAATCAGATTCTGCAGAAATACCTGAACCCGCCCGCACCGGACAAAGCCGAGCGGGAAAATGGAGGTAATATCCTCCGCGAGGGCGACAAGGTCATGCAGATCCGCAACAATTACCAGATGGAGTGGGAAATCCGCGGCATCAACGGAATCGTGGCGGAGCGCGGTATGGGTGTATTCAACGGAGACCTCGGCATGATCCGGAGCATCAACCCGTATACCGAGGTGATCACTGTGGAGTTTGAGGAAGGAAAATTCGCAGACTATACGTTCAAACAGGCGGACGAGCTGGAGCTCGCCTACGCCACAACGATACATAAAGCGCAGGGAAGCGAGTACCCGGCGGTTGTGATTCCGCTGCTCGGCGGCCCGCGCATGCTGATGACGCGGAATCTTTTGTATACGGCCGTGACGAGAGCCAGAAAGTGCGTCACCATCGTCGGAAGTGATGTGACATTCCAGGCAATGATCGGAAATCATATCGAGGCGAACCGGTATACAACGCTCGCCAGAAGAATATGGGAAATGCGGGAAGAAAACGTGTAAACACGTTTTTCTGGGGCATGGATGCGGCTGCATCCGGCAGAGTGGATAAGGGAAAGCGCAGGTTACATGAAAGAAAAAAATAAAACAGGAAACTGGCTTTTAAACGCAGTTTATCCGAGACGATGTCCCATCTGTGACGGACTGCTGTCACGTGAGGAGCCGTATCTATGCCGGAATTGTGTGGAAAAGATCCATCCGATTCTGGGCGCGCGGTGCAAAAAATGCGGGAAACCCGTGGGCAGTGAGGAAGAGTTCTGCCGGGACTGCAGCAGAACGAGGCACAGCTTCGACCGCGGTTTTGCGCCGTACGGTTACCACGGGGAACTTGAGGCTTCCCTGATGCGGTTCAAATATCATGAACGGCAGGAATACGCTGGATTTTATGCTCACGCGGCGTTTTTCTATGTGGGAAAGCAGATCCAGAGAAGAAATCCGGAGGTGCTCGTTCCGGTGCCGCTTCATCCGGCGAGACAGCGGCAGCGCGGCTACAATCAGGCGGAGGTATTTGCAGAAAAGCTGGCAGAAGAAATGGAACTTCCCATGAATGCCCGCCTGATCCGCCGTGTGAAAAAAACAAAACGCCAGAAAGAGCTTAGTCCCGCCGAGCGGCGGAAAAACCTGGAGGGAGCTTTTGCATTGGCAAAGCCGGGACAGATGAAATACTGCCGGATTCTTCTGGTAGATGACATTTTCACAACGGGAAGCACGGTTGATGCCATTGCGTCACTGTTGAAAGTGAATGGAGCAGAACAGGTGGATTTTGTTTGTGCGGCAATTGTAAAATAGTGTGTGAATATTTTGAGAATAGCTTTCCAATATCGGAAACATATGGTAAAATAAACATAATTTAGAACGGGAAGAGGAGACCAAGAGGCATGTTGGACGAAAAAAGGATTCGTCAGATGACAAAACTGGCTTTTTTTGAAAAAAAAGAAGAAAAAAATGCCTTACGAATCGGCCGCTATTTTCGGAGTGATTACATCGGAAAAGAGCTTCTGAAAAATTTTTTTCTGGCTTCCATCGGATACATTCTGGTACTTGCGGTTGCAGTCTTATATCATATTGAATGGTTGGTGGACGAGATAGACACAATCGACCTGCAGTTTGCAGCAGGGTGTCTGATCGCGTCCTATCTGTGTTTTCTGGCAGTCTATTCCATTGCCGTGTATGTGATCAGCACAATCCGTTACCAGGGAGCACAGAAAAAGCTGAAATGGTATGGAAAAGAGCTGGATGACCTGCAGAACATGTATGAGGAACAGGAAAAAAGCGGGAAGAAATCCGGGCGCAGGAGGAAGGAAACATGACAGTATTGATTGAACTGAAAGAAAAATTCAAAGAGTTTTACGGCTCCTGCAGCGGAATCGTACTTCCGATTGCGAAATTTCTGCTCGCTCTTGCTGTATTTCGTGGTATTAATTCCAATCTCGGCTATCTGAAGATGCTGAACAGCATGTATGTGGTATTGATTCTGTCACTGATCTGCGCTATCCTGCCATTGAATGGAATGGTTTTCCTTGCAATGCTGGTGATCATCGGCCACTGCTTTGCACTTCACATGGTAATCGCGGGTCTTGCGGCGCTGGTTCTGCTGGTGCTCTGGTTTCTATATCTTCGCTTTGTGCCGAAGGATGCGCCGGCACTCCTTTTGACACCGCTCGCATTCTGGCTTCACGTGCCATCTGCCGTTCCGGTTGCCTATGGTCTTGCCGGCACGCCGCTCTCTGCATTTTCAGCAGCCTGCGGTGTCGTTGTCTACTATATGTGCGACATGATTCACGGAAAAATGGAGCCGCTGCTTCATGCGGCGGAAGCACCGGAGATCACGGCAGTCGTACAGGAATTTTTCAACGGCCTCTTCCGCAATGAGGAAATGCTGCTGGTTCTGATCGCCTGCGCACTGACCGTACTTCTTGTCAATGCAATCCGCCACAGCAGTGCGGACTATGCATGGCAGATTTCCATTGTGGCAGGTTCGGTTGCCTATGCGGTTATTATGATTGCCGGAAGCCTGGCACTGGATGTACAGATTGCACTCCCGATGGTTCTGATCGGGGCGGCGGCCGGCTGTCTGGTTGGATTTGTTCTGGAGTTTTTCCTGTTCGGTGCAGACTACACCCGGACAGAATACCTGGAATATGATGACGACGATTATTATTACTACGTAAAAGCCGTTCCAAAATTCAATGTGACAAAGGCACAGCGCTGTGTGACTTATATTCGGAATGAAAAGAAAAAAGAACCGGATCTGACAGACGAGGAACTCGATGCTCTGGCAAATCTTGGACATACAGAAGAATCCGGGAACAGCAGGGATCTTGATGAGATCGAGGAAAAAGAAGAAATAGAAGAAATAAACGAAACAGAAGAAATAAACGAAACAGAAGAAATTCAGGAAGAAGAAATTCCGCCGCTGGACGAGGGCGATTATCAGGATGTGGATTATAAGAGCATGCTGGAGGACACCTTAAAGGATCTTTAAAAGAATTTTGAAAATCAGAAGAAAACCGGCCGGGGGAAAAGAAAGGAAGTGACAGTGTGCGTGGCGTGTGGAACTGGATTGTCACAAGAACGGCAGACTACGGGCTGCCAAAACAAATTGAACTGATTGATATTGTGCAGATTCTGCTCATTGCATTTTTCGTCTATCACCTGATCCGCTGGCTGCAGAATACAAAGGCCTATACGCTGATGAAAGGTATTTTTCTGATTGGTGTCTTTGTCATCATTGCAAACGTGCTGAAAATGCAGACGATTCTGTGGCTGTTCGGAAACATCGGCGGGGCGGCGATCACAGCGGTTGTAATTATCTTTCAGCCGGAGCTTCGAAGAGTGGTCGAGCAGATTGGAGAAAAGAATCCGCTGTCTGCCATTTCTTTTGCGAGCGGCCAGGAGGAAAATGAACGGTTCAGTGACAAAACCATCAATGAACTGGTAAGGGCCAGTTTTGAAATGGGAGAAGTAAAGACCGGAGCGCTGATCGTCATCGAAAAGACTATCACCCTGGAGGAATATGAAAAGACCGGAATCCCGATTGACGGCGTTCTGACCAGCCAGCTGCTGATCAATATTTTCGAACACAATACGCCGCTGCACGACGGAGCCGTGATTGTACGGAACAACCGTGTCACGGCAGCAACATGTTACCTGCCGCTGTCCGACAACATGGATCTGAACAAGAATCTTGGAACACGCCACCGTGCAGGTGTCGGCATCAGTGAGGTGACGGATTCCTTTACGATTATTGTCTCCGAGGAAACCGGAAATGTGTCGTATGCTTCCGGCGGAGAACTCCACACGGCAGTAACACCGAGCGACCTTCGGGAGCAGCTTCACAAAATCCAGAAGCTCGCGAAAAAACCGGAAGAGAAGAAAGGATGGCATATCCGCGGAATGCGTCAGAAAGTGGAGGGAGAGAAGAAATGAAAAAGAAAATTCTGAAAAAGCTTCTGAACAATCTCCCTTTGAAAATTCTTTCTATCCTGATTGCCATTGTAATCTGGTACGTTGTGGTCAGTGTGAATGACCCGATTGTGAAAGAGCGCTTTGATGTCCCCGTGCAGGTGACCAATGAAGCCTACATCGCAGCCGGAAAGAAAACATACCAGATTGCGGAGGAATACCAGACGGTCACGGTTACTGTCACGGACAACAACTCGGTTGTCAGCCGGCTGAAGGCATCGGATATCACCGTCACGGCCGATCTGACCCAGATTGTGACGATGGATACAAACCCGGTTTATGTGCCGATCAAGGCAGCGTGCTCCATGGTAAAACAGGAAAAACTGAGCACAGTGACAGCAACGATCCCTGTGGAAATCGAGGATGTGGACAGCGAAAAATTCCCGATCACAATTGACGCAGGAAATACGAAACCGGCAAAAGATTACGAAGTGGGAACGATGACTTCCGATCCGGAGAGCATCACCATTTCCGGCCCGACGTCCCTGATCAATAAGATCAGCAGTGTGGTGGCAAAAGTAGATGTAACCAATATGCGGAATTCCGGAACCGTCACGGCGGATCTGATGATTATTGATAAAAACCAGGATGAGATGCCGGAATCCCAGATGGAATTTTTGAATTTCGACAGCGGCTCCCCGCAGGTGGATGTGGATATTGAACTGTGGCGCCGTGTATCCGGTATTAAGCTGAGTGCACTGTACAGCGGAACTCCGGCAGACGGCTATCAGATTAAAAATATCTATACCACACCGGAGGAAATCACCGTTGCCGGATCCGAGGAGGCACTTGCAAAGCTGGCGGATGAAGGCAATACGATTGAAATTCCGGAAGACTATACCTCCGTTGCAGGACAGCGCTCCGATGTGGAGACGACGGTTGACTTAAGCGATGTTCTCGCCGATGTGACAGATCTGAAAGTATCTTCCAGTTCGTCTGCATCCGTTACCGTTCACGTAACGGTTATGCCGAATGAGAGCAGGGAATTTGAACTTGATGTCGATCAGATTGAGACGGGCAATCTTCAGTCCACTTATACCGTTCTGTATGATCAGACACAGCTTGCAATCCGCATTAAAGCATCGGACAAAAATCTGGCCAAATTAGATACTTCCCAGATCAACGCATCCATAGATCTGAATGGAATGGGTGTCGGGGATTACGAGGTACCGGTAAAAATCACACTGCCGGATGGCTATGAGCTCGTAGACAGTGTCAAGACAACGATTCATATCAAAGAAAAAGCAGTAGCAAATAAAACGACAGGAACAAATTAGGAGGGAAACCAATGGTAAGCGGAAAAGTGACCGTGAAAAATCCAACCGGCCTTCATCTTCGCCCGGCCGGAACCCTGTGCAAACAGGCAATGCAGTTTAAATCATCTATTACATTCCACTACGGAGATGGAAATACAGCAAATGCAAAGAGCGTCTTAAGCGTCCTTGGCGCATGCGTCAAATGCGGAGACGAAATTGAGCTGTTCTGCGAGGGAGAGGACGAGGAGGAAGCTCTGCAGTTCCTTGTCAATTCCATCCGGACGGGACTTGGGGAAGAACTGTAAGGAGAAAGAACAATGAAGAAATATGATTATGTTCTGGTTGGCGCCGGTCTGTATTCCGGAGTGATTGCTTATCTTGCCGGTCAGACAGGGAAAAGCTGTCTTGTACTGGAACGAAGAGATCATACAGGCGGAAATATTTACTGCGAAGAAATCGATGGAATTCATGTACACAAGTATGGAGCGCATATTTTCCATACTTCGAATAAAGAGGTGTGGCAGTTTGTCAATTCGCTGGCAGAATTCAACCGTTATACAAACTCGCCGATTGCCAACTACAAAGGCGAAATTTATAATATGCCGTTCAATATGAATACCTTCAGTAAAATGTGGGGAATCCGCACACCGGAAGAGGCGAAAACAATCATCGAAGAGCAGAGAAAAGCTGTTCCGGGAGAGCCGAAAAATCTGGAAGAGCAGGCGATCAAACTGGTTGGAAAAGATATTTATAAAAAGCTGGTTAAGGGTTATACAGAAAAGCAGTGGGGAAGAGACTGCAGTGAGCTGCCGAGCTTTATCATCAAACGGCTTCCGGTGCGCTTTACGTATGACAACAACTATTTCAATGACCTTTATCAGGGAATTCCGATTGGAGGCTATAACGTTCTGACAGAGCGGCTTTTTGAAAAAGCGGATGTACAGACAGGTGTTGATTTTCTGGAAGATAAAGAAAAGTACCTGGCGATGGGTGAGACGGTGATTTACACCGGAGCGATTGATGCGTTTTACGATTATGCACTTGGCAAGCTGGAATACCGTACGGTGCGCTTTGAAACAGAAGTGCTGGATACCGACAATTATCAGGGCGTAGCTGTAGTAAACTACACCGATCGGGAGACACCGTATACGCGTGTGATCGAACACAAGCATTTCGAATTCGGAACCCAGAAAAAGACCGTCATTTCCAGAGAGTATTCCACCGACTGGAAAGAGGGGATGGAGCCGTACTACCCGGTGAATGATGCCAGAAACCAGGAACTTTATCAGAAATATGCCGCACTTGCGGAAAAAGAAGAGAAGGTTATCTTTGGCGGAAGACTTGGAGAATACAAGTATTACGATATGGACAAAGTCATTGAGGCTGCACTGAACCAGTGGGAGAAAATGCAGCGGTAGGAAAAAGAACTGCAAACGGAAATCAATCAAAACGGACTGCACACTTGACAGCAGTCCGTTTTTTGACTATATTATAAACGATATCCGGCTGGAAAATACCGGAAAATAAGAAAATGAAAGAGGTCGTTATGAGAAAAGAATATGATGACGAGGATGAAATCCCGGAAAGACGCCATTCCTCAGGAAAGAAAAAGAAGAAATTCGGCTGGGTTAATGTGCTCACCATCCTTCTCGTAGTTGTACTGGTTGTGCTCGTCGGTGTCTATGCTGTAATCAATCACTATTACAGCAAGAGTAACTACGTAAGCGATGATAAAATCACGATCAATAAATCCACAGAGGTTGAGACAGAAAGTACCGGGTTGACTGATGAGGAGACGGATGCCCTGCAGTCTGAGATTTTAAATGAGACACAGGACATTGAACTTCCAAACAACAATAACGTGTACAACATTCTGCTGATCGGTGTTGACCGTCGTGACAAAACGTGGTATGGAAACTCCGATTCCATGATTCTGATGTCCATCAATAAAGATACAAAACAGATCCACATGACATCCTTTATGCGTGACCTGTATGCAAATATCCCGGATGTCGGTGTGAAAAAACTGAATGCAGCCTGCGCATATGGCGGCGGTCCGCTGGTTGTACGAACCATCGAGGACAACTACAAACTGCCGATTGACAATTATGCAAGTGTTGACTTCGATTCCATGATTGACATTATCGATGCCATCGGCGGAATCGAGCTTTCGCCGAGCGATGATGAAATCCGTGTAGCGAACCAATATGTTGATGAAATGTGCAGACTCCGTAATGTGGATGCTTCCGCCCACCAGTATACAGCAGGCGGAGAGCAGCATGTGGATGGCTATCAGGCAGTTGCATATGCAAGAATCCGTTACGTTGGAAATTCTGATTATCAGAGAACGGAGCGTCAGCGAGAGGTTTTAAGCAAGATGATGCAGAAAATGAAATCGTCAAGCGTAACAGAACTGAGTGCACTGGCGGATACCATTCTTCCAAGTGTTACCCATAACATTGATCAGTCTACATTGATGACATTGATCGGAGAGCTGCCGACAATTCTGTCCTACGAGATTGTACAGAGCCGTGTACCGTACGACGACTTGTACTCCAGCAAGGGTGAGATGCTTGTTCCGGACTTCGCAGCAACCATCTCGAGACTTCAGACAGAGATCTATGGATCTACCACGGTAAACGAATAAACGAACAGTAAAAAGCCTTCTGTTTCCGGTCAGAAAACCGGGGTCAGGAGGTTTTTTCTGCCCGAAAAACAGGAAAAAACCATAAGAAATTTGTAAGGTATTTTACCGGCGGATAACTTGAAATAG
>ERZ837590.1254-NODE-1254-length-14026-cov-81.920192_pt1 | contig 14026 bp, 10 predicted proteins | sample MGYA00519573_ERZ837590 | MGnify/ENA primary metagenome ERZ837590 (study PRJEB31850, sample SAMEA3708820) | human gut metagenome | biome: human gut; feature: human-associated habitat; material: faeces | place: China | collected 2014 ... | reverse complement strand
GGCTGGACACCACCGGCCTGCTGCTGGCGCTGCTGGTCACCCAGATCGTGGCCTTCCCCTCGGCACTGGTGTTCGGGCGGCTGAGCGGGCAATACCCCTCGGGCACCCTCATCCCGGTCTGCATCGCAGCCTACGCGGGCATTGCGCTGTTTGCCTTTTTCCTGAAGCACCAGTGGCAGTTCTGGGTGCTGGCCGTTGTGGTGGGCATGTTCCAGGGCGGCATCCAGGCGCTGAGCCGGAGCCATTTTGCCAAGATCATCCCGCCGGAAAAATCGGGCGAGTACTTCGGCCTGTTCGATATCTGCGGCAAGGGCGCATCCTTTCTGGGCACCATGATCGTCAGTGTGGGCAGCCAGCTGACCGGCAGCGCCAATGTGGGCGTGGGCAGCCTGATCGTGCTGTTCATTGTGGGATTCGTACTGTTCCGGGTGTCGGATCAAAAGTGAATTTAACCCCCCAGTCACCTGCGGTGACAGCCCCCCTAGTAGTGGGGCCCTTGGCATAACGTAAAGCATCATCTCTTTGCCAAGGCCGCCCCTACCAGGGGCGGTGGCATCCCGCAGGGATGACGGTGGGGTTTAACCGCAAGAGCCTTCCCTTTGGGAGGGCTTTTTTGTTCGTTGCGTCTTACCGGAAGGCGTGGTACAATAGGGCCAAACACTTTGAAAAAATATGACCCAAAGGAGAAACAACATGAACTATCCCGGTTATACGCTGGTGCGCCGCGAGGACTGCCCGGAGCAGCACGGTGTGCTGACGGTTCTGAACCACGATGTGAGCGGGGCCGCTGTCCTGCTGGTGGAGAACGAGGACACCAACAAGGCGTTCGGCATCGGCTTCGGCACCTTCCCCTCCGACGACACCGGTGTGTTCCACATTCTGGAGCACTCGGTGCTGGCGGGCAGCGAGAAGTACCCCGTGACCTCGCCTTTTTTGCAGCTGCTCAAGAGCAGCATGGCCTCCTTCCTGAACGCCATGACCTTCCCGGACAAGACGGTGTATCCCTTTGCCACTCCCAACGAGACCGACTTCAGGAACCTGATGGACGTGTACCTGAACGCCGTGTTCTGCCCGCTGGCCATGGTGGACAAGGCCGTGTTCGAGCAGGAGGGCTGGCACCGGGACGCGGACGGCACGGTGAGCGGTGTGGTCTACAATGAGATGCAGGGTGCGCTGGCCTCCCCGGACGCGCAGCTGCAGAACGCGCTGGAGCGGGCCATGTTCCCGGATACGGCCTACGGCTTTGTGTCCGGCGGCGACCCGGCCTCCATCCCGGCCCTGACCTATGAAAAATACCAGCGGGTGTACCGCCGCCATTACAGTGCCGACAACTGCTGCATCACCCTGTACGGCAAGATGGATATGGCCGAGAAGCTGGCGTTTCTGGATGAGCACTATCTGAGCAGGATGCCCAAGGGAACCAGCCGCCCCCGGCTGACGGTGCAGGACCAGCAGAACGGTGTGCGTGTGTGCATCCCGTACTACACCGAAAACCCCGAGCCGGATCAGGTGCAGTGTGCGCTGGCCTGGTACACCGGCGCGTTTGCAGACCGGGAACGCCAGCTGGGCGTGGAGATCCTGCTGGATGCCCTGCTGGGCACAAACCAGTCCCCGCTGAAGGCAGCTCTGCTGGAGCAGAAGCTGGGCGCGGATATCGACATTGGCTTTGACGACAGCACCCTGCAGCCCACGCTGGAGCTGGTGCTGCGGGGGGCCACCGCAGAGACTGCCCCCAAATTTGCAGCTGGCGTGAAACAGGCTGTGACCGACCTGCTGGCAGGGGGCATCCCCGAGGAGCTGCTGCTGGCCAGCCTGAACGCCATGGAGTTTGCCTCTCTGGAGCGCCCGGGCAGCCTGCCCGACGGTGTGCTGGATGCCATCTATGCCGCCACCGGCTGGCTCCACACCGGCGACCCGGCTCTGCTGCTCCACACCGACAAGCTGTTTGCTTCCCTGCGGGAGAAGCTCTCCACCGGCTGGTTCAATGACCTGCTGAAGGATCTGCTGCTGGCCGAGCCGGTGCAGGTGATCCAGACCCCGGCCCTGCCCAAGAAGGACGAAGAGGATGCTGCCCCCGCCCGCACCGACGGCAAGCTGGTGCTGGACCATCCGCTGACCGTGGCCGACCTGGGCGATGGTGACAGGAGCGCTGCCGGTACGGTGGAACAGCTGGCCGGTGCGGAGCTGCTGCACCACCCCTCCAAGGGCAGCCTGTATCTGAATTTCTACTACGACCTGGGTGAGTGCACCCCGGAAGAGGTGCAGTATCTTGACCTGCTGACCGATATTCTGGACGAGCTGGATACCCCGGAGCACACTGCCCGGGAGCTGCAGACCCAGCGCGCCACCTGGCTGGGCAACAGCATGGCCTGCATCAGCTTCTGGACCGGGCGGCAGGAGGGCAGCCCCTGCCACGCAAAGCTCACCTGGAACATGAGCCTGTTGGAGCGGAATCTGGACAAGGCCATTGCGCTGGGCAGTGAGTACCTCTACAAGACCTGCCTGACCGGCCCCAAAGCCGAGGAAGCCTTTGCCCGGGTGCTGAGCCAGCAGAAGCTGAGCATGGAACAGCAGTTCATCCAGCAGGGCAACCAGTATGCCGCTGTGCGGGCGGCTTCCCACTACTCAGTGGAGTATGCCCTGAGCGAGCGGTGCAGCGGCGTGACCGGATACCATTTCCTGTGTGATCTGCTGGAACGGGCCGACTGGGCCGCTATGGGCAAAAAGCTGGAAGCGGTGCGGGAAAAGGTGCTGAACCATGCAGCCCTGACCGTCAGCCTGCATGGCAGCGAGGAAGCGCTGGCAAAGCTGCGTGCCCTGCTGCCCGGCAGTGCCTTTGCTGCCCAGGGCCGTACCGCTGCCAAGCCCTACACGGAGGTGCTGACGGCCCCCGTGAACGAGGCCTTTATCATTGACGGCGGCGTGAACTATGATATCCTGACCTGGCCCATGGAGCGGCAGGCCGACCGCCGGGTGCTGGCCCGCATTATGAGCTACGAATACCTGTGGCACAACATCCGTGAGGTGGGCGGCGCTTACGGCACCGGAATGCTGACCCGTGCCCAGACCGAGGGACTGTACACCTATCGTGACCCCCACCTGACCGAGAGCTACGAGACCTTTGCCAAGGCTCCCGAGGTGCTGGCAGGCCGGGAGTACACCGAAAAAGACCTGACCGAGTTCATCGTGGGCGCGGTGTCCGAGATGGATTCGCCCAAAAAGCCCAACGCTGAGGCCAAGGAGCTGGACCGCCGGTACTTCTGCGGCATCACCGATGCCATGCTGGCCGCGGACCGCAAGGCCATGTGCAGCGTGACAGCTGAAATGATCCGGGCACAGGCTGCAGATCTTGCAGACCGGATGGCAAACGCCACTCGTGTGGCCTTTGGCAGCAAGGACGCTGTGGAAGCAGGCAAGCAGCTGTTTGACCGCATCGAGACCCTGTAAGCAAAACCGAAACTGAATCTGTAACGAAAGCAGGCACTCTGCCTTTGCCCCGGACGGGGCGGGCGGAGTGCCTGCTTTTTTGCGCAAAAGGTACTTCACGATCCTGATGTGCCTGTGCATGGAAAATCCGGGAGAAAAACGGAGATTTCTGCACGGTGCGATACAGCGATGAAAAATGAAAGATTATTTTATACGGATGGGATTCTATGACGCTAAAAGTACAAAACGGCCCTGCGAAAGTACGCGCTGTTGCAGGGGACGAAAAGCTGGTATCCTTGTGCCAAGCCAAACAGAAAGGATGTGAGAACACAGGATGGCGCAAGCGAAACAGCCGGGCAGGGACAAGAGCCTTGCCAGCCTGCACAAGGCCACCGACACCCTGAGCACCATGCTGGCGCAGGAGGTCAAGGAGCTGAACGCCCGGCAGAAGGCCCAGCGTGCCGATGGCTCCGACCCCGCCCTGATGAAAGGGCTCAAGGAGGCCACGGCGGTGCTGAAGGATCTGGCCGCGGTGGCCAAGACCCTGAACGATCAGGGTGCGGATGCCGAGGCCCGGGCGTGCGGCGTGGTGCTTCTGCCAGCCGTGGAGGACGTATGAATGCAGAGATCGTATGGCGGCCCCAGCCCCGGCAGGCGGAGTTCATGCGCCGCCCGGAACCAGAAGCCCTGTACGGGGGCGCGGCAGGCGGCGGCAAGAGTGACGCGCTGGTGATCGAGGCCCTGCGGCAGGTGCACATCCCCCACTATCGGGGGCTCATCCTGCGCAAGACCTACCCCCAGCTCAGTGATCTGGTGGACAAGAGCATGGCCTACTACAAGCGGGCTTTTCCTGCGGCGCAGTACAACGCCACCAGCCATGTGTGGGTGTTCCCCAGCGGGGCAAAGATCTACTTTGGTTCCATGCAGTACACCAAGGACCGCACAAATTATCAGGGCAAGGCCTTCGACTTCATCGGGTTCGATGAGCTGACCCATTTCGAGTGGGAAGAGTACAGCTATATGATGAGCCGCAACCGCCCTACCGGCCCGGGCACCCGGGTCTACCTGCGGGCCACCACCAATCCCGGCGGTGTGGGGCACGGCTGGGTGAAAGCCCGGTTCATCACGCCTGCCCCGCCCGGCACCCCCATCGTGGAGCAGTTCCCGGTGCGGATGCCGGACGGAACCGAGAAGGTGCTGGAGCGGGCAAGGGTGTTTATCCCGTCCAGCGTGTTCGACAACCCCGCCCTGCTGGAAAATGACCCGGACTATCTTGCCAGTCTGGCAAGCCTGCCCGAAGCGGAAAAGCAGGCCCTGCTCTATGGCAGCTGGGACAGCTTTTCGGGGCAGGTTTTCACCGAGTGGCGGAACGACCCGGGGCATTATCAGGACCAGCGCTGGACCCATGTCATTGCGCCCTTTGCCATCCCCAGACACTGGAAGATCTACCGGGGGTACGATTTCGGTTTCTCGAAGCCGTTCTCGGTGGGATGGTATGCGGCGGATGAGGAGGGCAGGCTTTACCGCATCAAGGAGCTGTACGGCTGCACGGGCCGCCCCAACGAGGGCCTGCGCATCGACCCGGTGGAACAGGCAAGGCGGATCCGGGAGGCAGAGCAGAACGACCCGATGCTCAAGGGCCGCACCATTCTGGGGGTGGCCGACCCCGCTATCTTTGATGAGAGCCGGGGCGAGAGCATTGCCGCCATGATGGAGCGGGGCCCCCATTTTCTCCACTGGGTCCCCGGTGACCACACCCGGCTGGCGGGGAAGATGCAGTTCCACTACCGGCTGGCGTTCGATGGGGAGGGGCGGCCCATGTTTCAGGTGTTCAGCACCTGCAGGCACTTTATCCGCACCCTCCCGAACCTGGTCTATGACGAGAGCAATGTGGAGGACATCGACACCCGGCAGGAGGATCATATCTATGACGAGTGCCGCTATGTGCTGATGGAAAATCCCATCTCCCCGCCCCGGCAGACCGTGCAGCCTCCGGTGGGGGACGACCCGCTGGAGCTGCACCGGAGGGCGAGATTTTACAGGGTATAGGCGGCTCACCCTCTCCGTCAGCGCTGGCGCGCTGCCACCTCTCCCGAAGGGCGAGGCCTTGGCAGTTATTGTAAAGTTTGCAGTTTCGTCAGAAGCTCCCACTTTGGGAGCAACGACGACGACCGCCGCCAGCGGCGGATTGAGGGAGGAGTTGTTGGGGCAGCGGCCAGCAAGGATGCGAACAGAGTGAAGCAGACGCTGGGAGCCGCAACCCGGCTGTGGGCGAGCGGAGCGAGACTGAGAGGGTGAGGAAGCTAACAAGAAAGGAGTAAGCAATGATCGATGAAAAGCCCCCCATCGGGGTAGAAGAAGTGGCCGAAGCCACGGCCATTTTACAAAAATACAAGGCCGGAAAGGCCGCGCTGGACAAACGCATTGTGGACAACGAGCTGTGGTTCCGGATGGGACACTGGAAGAACTACCAGAACCCCATGATGGAGGGCAAGCCCCAGCCTGCCAGTGGGTGGCTGTTCAACAGCATTGCCAACAAGCACGCCGATGCCATGGACAATTACCCGGCCCCCAACGTTCTGCCCCGGGCGGCAGACGATGCGCAGACCGCACAGGTGCTTTCCAGCATCCTGCCGGTGGTGCTGGAGCAGGCAGACTATGAACAGGTGTACAGCGACACCTGGTGGCGCAAGCTCAAGCAGGGCACCGGGGTCAAGGGCGTGTTCTGGGACCCGGAAGCCCGGGGCGGCGTGGGAGAGATCGCCATCCGGCCCATGAACCTGCTCATGCTCTACTGGGAGCCGGGCGTGGCGGATATCCAGGCCTCGCCCCACTTTTTCTCCCTGAGCATGGAGAACACCAAACAGCTGGAAAACCGCTGGCCCCAGCTGAAGGGCCACAGCGCCAGTGTGCTGGATGTGCCCCGTTTTCTCCACGACGGCGGGCTGGACACCACCGAAAAAAGCGTGGTGGTGGACTGGTACTACAAAAAGCCGGACGAGGCCGGACACACCCTGCTCCACTACTGTAAGTTCTGCAACGGCGTGGTGCTCTACGCCAGCGAGAACGACCCGGCCCTTGCCGGGCGGGGCTTCTACGACCACGGGAAATATCCCTTCGTGTTCGACCCGCTGTTTATGGAAGAGGACAGCCCGGCGGGCTTTGGCTATATCGATGTGATGAAGGAATGCCAGACCGCCATCGACAGGATGAACCATGCCATGGATGAAAATGTCCTGCTGGCATCCAAGCAGCGGTATGTGCTCAGCGACACGGCGGGCGTGAACGAGGAGGAACTGGCGGATCTCAGCCGGGACATCGTCCATGTGGCCGGGCGGCTGGGAGACGAGAGTTTCCGCCCATTGCAGACCGCCGGTTTGCAGGGGAACAGCCTGAGCTACCGCAACAGCCGCATTGAGGAGCTGAAGGAGATCAGCGGAAACCGGGATATGACCCAGGGCGGCACCGCAGGCGGCGTGACGGCGGCAAGTGCCATTGCGGCCCTGCAGGAGGCGGGCAGCAAGCTCTCCCGCGATATGCTCAAGAATGCCTACCGGGCCTTTGCAAGGGAGTGCTACCTCATCATTGACCTGATGCGGCAGTTTTACGATGAGGAGCGGGTGTTCCGTGTCATCGGGCCTGCCGGAGGCAGAGAGTTCGTGCCCTTTTCCGGGGCAGCGCTGCGTGCCCGCCCCATGGGGCGGATGGGCGGCGTGGAGCTGGGAAGCCGGGAACCGGTGTTCGATATCGTGGTGAGCGCCGAGAAGAAATCTACCTTCAGCCGCCTTTCCCAGAATGAGACGGCGAAGGAGTGCTACCAGCTGGGTTTCTTTGCACCCCAGAATGCCGACGCGGCCCTGGCGGCACTGGAGATGATGGACTTTGAGGGCATCGAAAAAGTGCGCCAGAGGGTGCGGCAGAACGGCACGCTGGCACAGAAGCTGACGGCGGCCCAGATGCAGATCGCGCGGTTCCACGAGAAATTGAGCGGCGCGGAGGAAAATCTGAGCACAAGAGCATTGGCGAAGAACCTCTCCGGCGCTTTGCGCCAGCTCTCCTGACAGGAGAGCCAGGTTCACGCTGCTGGCTTGCCTCCCCTATGAGGGGAGGTGGCACCGCAGGTGATGGAGAGGTTTTACATGAGAAGGAGGCAGAAATGATCAAAGTGAATTATACGGAATTGGATGGCCCTTACGGCCCGGCCATGCGTCTGGAGGCGGCGGGCCATGCAGGCTATGCCCCGGCAGGGCAGGATATCGTGTGCGCCGGTGTCAGCACCCTGATGCAGGCACTGGTCAGCCTGCTGGCGGGCGAGGAAAACGCCCACAGCGATGCTTTTGACGAGCCCGATGGCCCCCGCCTGACGGTGACTGCCGCCCGGCCCTGTACCGCATGGGTCGAGGGAGCCTTTGAGCTGGCCAAGGCGGGCTTTGCCCTGCTGGCTGAGCGCTACCCGGACAATGTACGCTTTGCCGACCGGAGTGCCCGGGGCAAGCAGGAGATGATGGACCTGCAGCTGTTTGCTGACGGCGGCGAAGCGGCTGCCCCTGCCCTGAGCGCGGCCCAGGAACAGCAGGCTGTGGCATCGGGTACCATGAAGCCCGGTGAGAAAGCGGACGCAAAGCAGGAGACGACCGCCCCGGAGGGGGAGAAGGAGGTGAAAGAGACTGAACCGGTCAAGGCGGAAGAAGGGCAGGAACCGCCCCGCCCTGCGCTGCCAGAACGTTTCCCGGGAAGCCAGGCTGTGGATGCCCTGCACCGGCGCTGGGCTGCGGAGGAGGCCATGATGCGCCGGGCGGTGCCGGAGTTTTCCCTGCAAAAGGAGCTGGCAGACCCCGAGATGCGCCGTCTGATGCAGCTGCCCGGGATGCGGATGCTGGATGCCTACCGGCTGGCCCACTACGGGGATGCCATGCGACAGACTGCCCGCACCGTGGAGCAGGGCGTGGTGGAGCGCATCCGCCAGCGCGGGGCGCGCCCTGCTGAAAACGGCACCCACCCCGGCAGCGCCGCCGTGACCGGTGCGGATGTGAACCGGATGACCCGCAGCCAGCGGGAAGCGCTGGAACGTCAGGCACTCCATGGTGCAAAGATCAGTTTTTGAGGAAAAACCCTCTCACCGCTTCGGTCTGGCTTTGCCAGCGCCTTGCGGAGCTCCCCCGAAGGGGGAGCTTGAAATCAATGAAAGAAAGGATAATGACTATGAACAACTTCAACATTCAGCTGTTTGCCGAAACTCCCCTGAACTCCACCACCACTATGACCCCGGAGATGAAGACCTTCTACGAGAAGCGCCTCATCGACCAGGCAGAGCCCCGGCTGGTGCATGACCAGTTTGCGGATTACTATCCTGTGCCCCAGAACGGCGGCAAGACCATCGAGTTTCGCAAGTACGACAGCCTGCCCAAGGCTTCCACTCCGCTGACCGAGGGCGTGACCCCGGACGGTCAGGCTCTGAACGTGACCACCATCACCAGCGACCTGCACCAGTATGGCGGCTGGACCCCGCTGACTGACGTGCTGCAGATGACCGCCATCGACAACAATGTGGTGCAGGCCACCCGTGTGCTGGCAAGCCAGGCGGGCCGCACCATGGACAGCATCACCCGTGATGTGCTGGCGGGCGGCACCAATGTGCTGTATGCTCCCAAGCAGAATGCGGACGGCACCGAAACGGAGGTGAAGAGCCGCAAGGAGCTGGACAAGACCTGCACCCTGACCCCGAAGCTGTTCTTCCGGGCGGCGGCGCAGCTGGGTGCCATGAACGCGGACCCCATCGGCGACAGCTACATTGCCATCATCCACCCCTATGCCGCCTATGACCTGAAGACCTGCAAGGAGTTCGTTGAGGCGCACAAGTATGCCGACCCTGAGACCATGTACCGCGGCGAGATCGGCAAGCTGGGCAACATCCGCTTTGTGGAGACCAGCGAGGCCAAGATCTGGAAGGACACCACCTGCCCCAGCGGTTTGGCCGTGTTCGGCACGCTGGTGCTGGGCGCCCATGCCTACGGTGTGACCGAGCTGGAAGGCGGCGGCCTGGAACACATCGTCAAGCAGCTGGGCTATGGCGACGACCCGCTGAACCAGCGCGCTTCCGTGGGCTGGAAGGGGATGCGCGCCGCTGAGCGTCTGGTGGAGCAGTACATGGTGCGCATTGAGAGCGTATCCAGTTATTCGGAGAATGCGAGTGCCAACTGAACCTCTCAGGCGCTTCGCGCCAGCTCCCCCAGTAGGGGAGCCCTTGGCAAACCGGGCAAGCCCTGCTGGATGACAAAACCAGGCGAGGCGTAAAAGGCAGTGCCCCTGCGACAGAGGGCAGAAAGGATGAAAAATGGACAAGAAAAACGTAAGAATCCGGCTGTTCAAGGACAACAGCCGGTACAAGGGCGACCTGTTTGTGAGCGTGAACGGCGTGAGCTATAAGATCCGCCGGGGCGTGGAGGTGGAAGTGCCGCCCGAGGTGGCAGAGGTGCTGGAACACAGCCAGGTGCAGGATGAGCGCACCGCCGCCCGCATTGCCGCCGCCGAGAGGATCGAGGGGTGAGCGCATGACAGTGGGACAGGCTCTGGAACGGGCCGAGGAACTGCGGCCGGGCTGCAAGGTGGACAGCCGCACCCGGCAGCGCTGGCTCTGTGAGGAGGACGGGATGCTGCGGGCCCTGCTGTTCTCCGGCTGCGGGCTGCGGGCCGGGGCGGGGGCGGACCTTGCCTGGCCTGCGGAGGGCGGTCTGGACGATGCCGTAGAGCTGCTGGTGCCCGTGCCTTTTGATGCGCTCTACCCGCATTACCTCTGCGCAAAGCTGGATGCTGCCCTGGGCGAGACGGAACGTTACGCCGGGGAGCAGGCCCGGTATAACAGCATTCTGGCCGAGCTGAGCGCCTGGCTGCGGCGGCGGGCAAAGCCGAAGCGCGGTGCACAGTGGCGGTGGTGAAAGGGAGGAAAGTGGATGCTTCTGACAAATCGGACCGGTGTGAAGAACACCCGGGATCTGCTGCGGGCCTTTGGCGGCCTGAACGAGACCTACGGCTGCACCGAGGCTGAGTACAGCGGGGGAATGAATTTTTCGGCCCGGGATTTCCCGGCCCTGAGCACCCGGCTGCCCCGCCGCAGGCTGCAGGAGCTGGCCGGGCTGAACGGGATGTATCACCTGAACGGTCTGCTGACCGTCTGCGGGCAGGACCTGGTTTATACCCCGGACGAGGCCCCGGCCCAGCCGGTCACCGTGAAAAATGCCGTGGCAGACAGCCGCAAGACGATGGTGGGCATCGGAACAAAGATCCTGATCTTCCCGGACAAGGTGGCGTTCGATACGGCCGACGGCAGTGCGGCCCCGCTGGGTGCTGCCTGGGAAGCGGGAAGCCTGAGCGTGAGCTTTGCGCCCTGTGATGCTTCGGGGAATACCTACGAGGTGAAGGACAAGGGCACGAAGGAGCCGGAACACCCGCAGGACGGCCAGCTGTTTCTGAAGCTGAACGAGCCGGACAAGCCCTATTCCGCAGAGAACACGCTGGAGGTGTACAGCGAGGCTTCGGGCAACTGGACGGTGATCCCGCTGGACTACTGCCTTGTGACCGCTGAGGGCATCGGGGCGGAGTTTCGGGTGTGGGATACCGTGACCCTGACCGGTACGGGGGCTGAACAGGCAGGCCAGTGGGCCGGGCTGGACGGCGACCGCATCGTGTACGGTGTGACCGAGACCACCCTGCGCCTGCGGGCTGACCCGGGCGGCGAACACTTTTACGGCAGGCTTGTCCACAATGGCAGCAGTGCTGTCTGGGTGAGCATGGACGGCACACAGCGGGAAGAGTATTTCCCGGCGGAGGGTGTGAAGGCAGAGCGCCGGGTGCCCGACCTTGAGTACCTGACCGAGTGCGACAACCGGGTGTGGGGCTGTTCCAGCAGCGAGAATGTCATCTACGCCTGCAAGCTGGGCGACCCCACCAACTGGTTCTCCTACCGGGGAATCGCGGCAGACAGCTATGCCGTGACCGTGGGCAGCGACGGCCCCTTTACCGGCGCGGCCACCTGCATGGGCTATGCGCTGTTCTTCAAGGAAAACACCCTGCACAAGCTCTACGGCTCCAAGCCCTCGGATTTCCAGCTCAGCTCCCTGCGCTGCCGGGGCGTGGCCAGAAACGCGGCACGCAGTCTCTGCGTGCTGAACGAGACGCTGTACTATCTCTCGCCCGACGGCGTGATGGCGTGGGACGGCAGCATCCCGGCCAAGGTGTCGGCGGCGCTGGATGCCGGGCGGCTCGCCAATGTGAAGCAGGCCGTGGGCGGCGCGCTGGATGGCCGGTATTATCTGCATGTCAGCCGGGAAAACGAGGTGCGTCTGCTGGTCTATGATACCGAGCGGGGCCTCTGGCACGAGGAGGATGTCTGCTCCTTTGAGATGGCCAGCACCGGCGGGCAGCTCTATCTCTGGGATGGCCGGGCGCTCTGGGCCGCTGATCCCAGCCGGGAAACGGCAGGGCAGAGAAGCGAGGGGACGGAACAGGGCGTGGAGTTTGCCCTGACCACCGGGGATCTGGGGTTGGACAGCCCCGAGGAGCGGTACCTCTCCCGGCTGACGCTGCGGCTGGATGCCGCCTGCAGGAGCCGGGTGACTGTGGAAGTGAGCTATGACGGCGGCCCCTGGGAGAACGCCGCTGCCCTGACAGTGGAAGGCCCGCGCCGCAATTGTGATCTGCACCTTGTGCCCCGGCGGTGCGCCTCGCTCCGGCTGCGGCTGTGGGGCTATGGGCAGATCACCCTGCGGAGCCTGGCCAAGACCTTCAGCGGGGCAAAGGGAAACTGGATGGAACTGGAGGGATGAATCATGGCAAGCATTGCGGGTCTGGGCAAGATCGGCCTGCCCAGGCTGAGTGAGAATATGGACCCGGAGGATGCCCGGGCCCTGCGGAATTATCTGTACCAGATGCAGGAGCAGCTGCAGTATGTGCTCTGCAATCTGGACACGGAGAATTTCTCGGAGGAGCTGCGGGGCAGGCTTTTCGGCAGTTTGGGAAAGGAGGAGACATGAGCGAGAAAAAGAAGCAGGAGTACACCACAGGCGGGCTGAAAAACCGGCAGGATGTGGAAAACGCGCTGGCTTCGGCAGAGTACCGGCCCTCGCAGGAGGTGACGGACGCGGCCAGCGACCTGAAGCAGTGGCAGGCCAACCGCCCCGGCGATTACGAGAGCGCCTATCAGGGCCGCATTGACGGCCTGATGGAGGATCTGCTGGACCGGAAGGAATTCAGTTACAGCTATGGTGCCGACCCACTGTACCGTCAGTACGCCCAGCTGTACACCCAGAATGCCCAGAACGCCAGTGCCGACGCGGCGGCGCAGGCCGCTGCCCTGACCGGCGGCTATGGTTCCAGCTACGCGGCCAGTGCGGCCCGGCAGGCATACCAGCAGCAGATCGGTGCACTGAGCGAGGCCATCCCCACGCTGTACCGGCTGGCGCTGGATACCTACCAGAGCGGCGGCGATGCCTTGGTGGAGCAGATCGACCAGCTGAACGGGCAGGAGCAGAATGCCCAACAGAAGTATGAGCGGGAGCTGGCGGATTACTACACCCAGCTGGAACAAAAGGGCAATGCCTACAACACGGCTTACACCCAGGATTACGGGCGCTATCAGGATTATCTGGGCCAGCTGGACAGCCTGTACGGTTACTACGCGGCACAGGAACAGCAGGAGGCGGCCCGCCGCCAGCAGGGATTCAACAATGTGGTGACCGTGCTGGGTCTTCTGGGTGACGCGGCCCAGCTGGCCATTACCGGTACCACGGGTCTGGGCAGCATGGCAGGCAGCCTGCTGAACACCGGGTACAACATCTATGCGGGCAACCGCGCCTATGAAGCCGAACGGGCCGACACGGCGTGGAAGCAGAAAATGCAGGAGCAGCTGCGGCAGGATGAGCTGGCACAGCAGCAGTACAAAAACGAGCAGGCGCAGCAGGAATATCAGGACAAACTCCGCCAGCAGCAGGTCAGCAATGCCCTTGCGGCAGAGCGGCTGGATCTGAGCAAGAGCCAGTGGGAAGCCAAGCAGGAAAAGGCCAGCCGGACTGCCGAAAAAGCCAGCGCCGATGCAGCGGCGAAGCGCGGCAGCCTGACGGGTGACACTGGCCTGAAGGTGGGCAAAAGCGGCGTTTCCAGCGGCGGCACCGTGCCGTACAGCGCGGCGAGGATGCGCAGTCAGGGCCGCAGTGATACGGCCATCCGCACCCAGCTGCTCAAGGAGGGATACTCCAGCAGCGAGGTCAGGAAGATCATGCAGCAGTTGAACAGCTGAAAAAAGGGGAGGGCAACCGTGAAGGTGCTCTCCCCTTTGTGCTATGCCCGGACATCCCGTTTTTTCAGCAGGAGCCATGCCAGAAGGAACATTGTCCCCAGCCAGAAGATGCAGCTGAAGGCAAACAGCCCGTAGCTGCCAGCCAGAGCATCCGCACTTTTGTTGGAGTTCATACCCAGCTGCATCAGGGAATAGGGCCACAGGATTCCAAAGCCTTTGGAGCTGATAAAGATGCCGGTAATGCCGCCCAGCAACCCCAGAAAAATGGGCACGGCAAAGCTGCGGATGACCATGGCCAGCACCAGCTGT
>ERZ837590.1242-NODE-1242-length-14130-cov-2.887034_pt1 | contig 14130 bp, 13 predicted proteins | sample MGYA00519573_ERZ837590 | MGnify/ENA primary metagenome ERZ837590 (study PRJEB31850, sample SAMEA3708820) | human gut metagenome | biome: human gut; feature: human-associated habitat; material: faeces | place: China | collected 2014 ... | reverse complement strand
AAAGGATATCGTCAGGCGGGCAGCAGCCCCCTGCTGCCCGCCTGACGTGTGAGTGGCGTTAATTCACCCGCGCAGGCAAGGTAATTTGCTGCAGGGCATTCGCCATATTAATCTGAATCAGCTCTTTAAGACCTTCGCGCTTAATAAACTGGCTCCGGTGCTTACTTTTCACCTCTTCAATACTCTTTTTGATCTCTTGCGCCGGCAGTTTATACCAGCCGCGAGCCTGTTTCTCACCGCCCATTTCCAGCCACAGCGATGAATAACTGGCTTTCACCAGATCGCTTTTCACGTGGTAATCAGAATCGATGGCGTAGACCGTGGAGATGTTGAAATATCGCAGCAAACCATACAGCACGCTCATGATGATATTTTTCGGCCGCGCGCCATGCAGCTCTTTAGTCAGCACCTTCACTTCGTCATTGGTGATATCTTTCCCGCCCTGGATGCCGCCGATATAAGCGCGGCCATCGTCGGTGCAGGAAAAACAGACGCTATAGACGCGCCGGTCGCCAAGAAACAGCTGCAGCATCAGCTCCCCTTCCTCCTGGAACGGCGACGCCAACAGCTTAACGTCAAGCTTATCGCCATTTTTCAAGGGAATAGAAAACATCTCGCGGCCAAAATCCGCGACATTATAGAGCTGCGGCAGGACATCAGGGTGAAACGTTTTCTCGATGAAATTCAGTGAACCATGGGCAATATCCAGTTTACGTCGTTTTGACAGCCGTTTATTGAGATACGCTTTAAACGGTTTATCCTCAAAAGGCACCAGTCCTTTGGTCACCGCAGTCAACCGCGCGCACTGATATTTCGCACAAAGTCCTTGATATTCTCTGTATTTACCTCCTGCGAGCGAGAGCTCTCTGCATTTTCGTAAAATTTTTTTATAGCTTATTTTGACCTGACCGATCACTTTATTATGTTTACGCCATTCTTTGATGGCGCCTGCAACAGTATGTTCCATTGATTAAGATCCATAGATTCATCCATAATCGCGGCCATATTAACATAAAAGCGTTTCGTCAACGCTTAATTACTCCTTCGTTGTCCTTTCATTTAATATTTAGGCAGGAAATTATCCTGGCGACGTTATTTGTCGCTAAACTTATTCTGTCAACGATTATTTATGGTAGGTAACGCCCTCCGCTCAGCGACTTAACGCTCTGTGCCTTCGGCGCGAAGCGCGGCTACATCTGCTGGCGGTTATGCCCTATACTTGACCCTGATTCAAAACCAGCAACGATAGGTAACTTATGGAAATTGATCTCGACAACCTGGTCTTCAGCGGCCTGGATGAAGCGGAAGAGCGCAACGCGGAGCGTCTGGAAGAAGCGGACAAAAAAGCCCAGGCGATCGTTGCCGACGACGACTGCGGCGACGCCTGCAAAATCTGATTGTCAAACCGGCCAGCAGGCCGGTTTTTTTTTGACGCCCACACCTCAGGTGGGTAAAAACCCTTTCAGCGTATCCAGCAGCGCCTGCGCCGCCTTCGACAGCGGCAGATGTCCGGCATGGATCGCGCCGACGCACTTCTCAATCGGCGGATCGCTGAGCGGGATGCAGACGGCGCCCAACGATGCCATCTGCGTTTTACACAGCGCCGGCACCGCGCTGCCCCCCAGGCCGCTGGCCACCATCCTCCCCACCGTCACCAGCTGATGACTCTCCAGCGCCACGTCCAGCTGACGTCCGCTGCGCGCCAGCGCCTCCTCCAGCATCAGGCGTACCGCCGAGGGGCGCTGCAGGGTAATAAAGTCGAGGGTCAACAGCTCCTGCCAGCTGAGCTGCTTTTTCTTCGCCAGCGGGGATTGTTGGGGAACGATCGCCACGAAGCGGTCCACCGCCAGCGGGGTAAACAGCAGGTTGTGGTTGGGCGATGGCTCGAAAGCGATGCCCATCTCCACCCGCCCCTCGCGCACCATCTCGATCACCTGCTCATTAATCACGTCATGCACCGTAACGTTCACCCCGGCATAGCGGTCGCGAAAGGCTTTCAGCGCCTCCGGCAGAACGTTGGCGGCAAACGACGGCATCGCGGCGACCGAGATTTTACCCCGCTGCAGGGTAAAGCTCTGACGCATGGCCTCCTCGACGTTATCCCAGTCGGCCAGCAGCTGACGGGCCATCGGCAGAAAGAGTTCCCCCTCCTGGGTGAGGGTCACTTTGCGGGTGCTGCGCTGCAGCAGCGCGCCGCCCAGCGCCTCCTCCAACCCTTTGATGGTCAGGCTGAGAGCTGGCTGCGACAGATTCAGCCTTTCGCTGGCGTGGGCGAAATTCAGAGTGTGAGCTACCGCTAAAAACGCGCGTAACTGTTTGACACTCATTCTCATCTTTCATCCTGTTAAATAATTGAAAAAAATTAGTTAACAGGAAATTAATTAAAATTCCAAATGAGTGAGTCACAAATTCAAAATTATCAAATCAGTCGCCTGCGCCAATGATAAGGCTATCGCAAGGCAGGAGAGACAAGATGGCAGGACTGGATAAACGCGTCGCCAGTTACGAAGCGGCGCTGGAAGGGTTAACGGACGGCATGACGCTGCTCGCCGGCGGCTTCGGCCTGTGCGGCATTCCCGAGAACTTGATCGCCGAGGTGCAGCGTCGCCAGGTGCAGGGGCTGACGGTGGTCTCCAACAACTGCGGGGTCGACGGTTTCGGTCTCGGCATGCTGCTGGAGTCGCGCCAGGTCAGCAAGGTGGTGGCCTCTTACGTCGGGGAAAACGCACTGTTTGAACAGCTGGTGCTCAGCGGCGAGCTGGCGGTAGAACTCACCCCGCAGGGAACGCTGGCGGAAAAAATCCGCGCCGGCGGCGCCGGCATCCCCGGCTTTTACACCGCCACCGGGTATGGCACCCCGGTCGCCGAAGGCAAAGAGGTGCGCCAGTTCGACGGCCGACACTACATCCTTGAAGAGGCGATCCGCGGCGATTTCGCGCTGGTCAAAGGCTGGAAAGCCGACTGGTACGGCAACGTGGTCTATCGCCACACCGCGCAGAATTTCAACCCGCTGATGGCCACCGCCGGGCGCATTACGGTGGTGGAGGTGGAAGAGATTGTGCCGCCGGGCGAACTGCCCCCCTCCGCCATCCATACTCCGGGGATCTATGTCGACCGGCTGATCGTCGGGCAATTCGAAAAACGTATTGAACAGCGCACCCTGCGCGCCGGAGGGCACTGAGATGCTGACCCGTGAACAAATGGCGATGCGCGTCGCCCAGGAGCTGCGCGACGGCGACTACGTCAACCTCGGGATCGGTATCCCGACGCTGGTGGCCAACTACATTCCCGCCGGCATTGAAGTGATGCTCCAGTCGGAGAACGGCCTGCTGGGGATGGGCGAATTTCCCGATGAGGAAACCATCGACGCCGACATGATTAACGCCGGTAAACAAACCGTCACCGCGCAAACCGGGGCGGCGATCTTCGATTCCGCCCAGTCGTTCGCCATGATCCGCGGCGGCCACGTCGACCTGACCGTTCTTGGCGCCTTTGAGGTCGACGTCGCGGGCAACATCGCCTCATGGATGATCCCTGGAAAAATGGTCAAGGGGATGGGCGGCGCCATGGACCTGGTGGCCGGCGCGCAGAACATCATCGTGGTGATGACCCACGCCTCAAAAAACGGCGAATCCAAACTGCTGCCGCAGTGCACCCTGCCGCTCACCGGCGTGGGCTGTATTCGCCGGGTACTCACCGACCTGGCCCTGCTGGAGATTGTCGACGGCGCGTTTGTCCTGCGCGAAGTGGCCCCGGGGGTCAGCCCCGACGAGGTGATACGTAAAACGGCGGGACGGCTGATCGTCGCCGACGACGTGCGCGAAATGCGCTTCAGTTAAGGAGAGATCATGACCGATATTGCCATTGTTGCTGCAGTACGCACCCCGGTAGGCAGCTTTCGCGGCGCCTTCGCCCCTCTTTCCGCCGTCGACCTCGGCGCAGCGGTGGTGCGCGGCCTGCTTGAACGCTGCCAGCTGCCCGCCGCAGCGGTCGACGAACTAATTTTCGGCCAGGTGCTTACCGCCGGCTGCGGGCAAAACCCGGCGCGCCAGACCGCGCTGCGGGCCGGCCTGCCGGTCGACACTCCGGCGGTCACCTGGTGTGCGGCTCCGGACTGAAAGCGGTTCAGCAGGCGGTGCAGGCGATCCGCTGCGGCGACTCCGGGATCGTTATCGCCGGCGGCCAGGAGAGCATGAGCAATGCTCCCTATCTGATGCATGGCGCCCGCGACGGCCTGCGTTTCGGCCACGCCAGCCTGCAGGACAGCATGATCCAGGACGGCCTGTGGGACGCCTTTAACGACTACCACATGGGCATTACCGCCGAGAACCTCGCCGACGCCTTCGACATCAGCCGCGAGCGCCAGGACGCCTTCGCCGCCAGCTCCCAGCGCAAAGCGGCGGCCGCTATCGCCGCCGGGCGCTTTCGCGAGGAGATCGTTCCGGTCAGCGTCCCGCAGGGCAAAAAGCCGCCGCGAGTCGTGACTGACGATGAGCAACCGCGCCCGGAGACCAGCGAGCAGCAGCTGGCCCAGCTGCGCCCGGCGTTTCGCCCGGCTGACGGCAGCGTCACCGCCGGGAATGCCTCGTCGCTGAACGACGGCGCCGCGGCGGTCCTGCTGATGCGCGTCGATAAAGCGCGCGAGCTTGGGCTGCCGGTGCTGGCGCGCATTGTCAGCTCAGCGGTCGCCGGGGTCGACCCATCGGTGATGGGCATTGGCCCGGTGAGCGCCTGCCGCCAGGCGCTGCAGCGCGCCGGCTGGACGCTGGACGAGGTGGACCTTATCGAAGCCAACGAGGCTTTTGCCGTCCAGGCGCTGGCCGTCGGTCAGCTGCTTGAGTGGGATAGCGAGAAGGTCAACGTCAACGGCGGCGCCATCGCCCTGGGCCATCCCATCGGCGCCTCCGGCTGCCGGATCCTCGTCAGCCTGGTGCATGAGATGCAGCGCCGGGGCGCCAGCAAAGGGCTGGCAACCCTGTGCGTCGGCGGCGGCCAGGGCATCGCCATGACCCTACAACGTTAACAGGAGCCACTATGTTTACACCACGCCTGGCGGTACTCGGCGCGGGACTGATGGGCGTCGGTATCGCCTGCCATTTCGCCCGCCACGGTCACACCGTCCGCCTGTATGACACCGATCCGCAGCGTCTCGCCGAGGTTCCGGCAGTGGCCAGCGCCATCCTGTGCGAGCTGGAGGCCAGCGGTCAGCAGGATCCCGCCGACCGCGACGCGGTGCTGGCCCGTCTGACCCCCACCCCGACGCTGAATGCCCTGGCCGATGCCACGCTGCTGATTGAAGCGATCCCCGAACGGCTGGCGCTGAAGCACGCCCTGTACGCCGAGCTGGAAACGCTGATCGCCGACGAGGCGATTATCGCCAGCAACACCAGCGGCCTGCCGCCGGATCGGCTGGCTCAGGGCATGCGCCTCCCGGAACGGCTACTGATCGCTCATTTCTGGCATCCGCCGCACCTGATCCCGCTGGTGGAAGTGGTGCCCGGGAGCGCCACGCTGCCTCATCTGGCACGCCAGGTGAGCGACTTTTGCGCCGCCTGCGCGCTGGAGGCGGTGGTGCTCAACCGCGCCGCGCCGGGCTTTGTCGGCAACCGGCTGCAGTTCGCCCTGCTGCGCGAAGCACTGCATATCGTCCACAGCGGCATCGCTTCCCCGGAGGTGGTGGACCAGGTGATGCGCGCCTCGCTGGGCCGCCGCTATGCGATGGTCGGCCCGCTGGAGGCTGCGGACATGACCGGCCTGGCGACAGTCCAGGATATCTGCCAGCACCTGCTGCCGGAGCTGGCCAGCGGCACGGAGATGATGTCGCTGGTGGCGGAGAAAGTGGCGCGAGGCGACACCGGCGCCCGCAGCGGGCAAGGCTTTTACCGCTGGGACGAGGCCCGGCACCAGCGCATCCAGTCGCGCCGGGAACACCAGCTGCGCTTCGCCCTGAAACCCTAGTATCGCGTTCTGTACCCCTACAATAACAATGAGAGTGAGACGTCGTGATGAGTGTGATAATAGCCCTGGCCGCGCTGGCGTTACTGATGCTGGCAGCCTACCGTGGATACAGCGTGATCCTCTTTGCGCCGATCGCCGCCCTCGGCGCGGTGCTCCTCACCGACCCGGGCGCGGTCGGCCCGGCCTTTACCGGCCTGTTTATGGAAAAAATGGTCGGCTTTGTGAAGCTCTATTTCCCGGTGTTTCTGCTGGGCGCGGTATTCGGCAAGCTGATTGAGCTGTCGGGATTCTCTCGTTCGATTGTCGCCGCCGCCATCCGCATCCTTGGGCGCCGCCACGCGATCCCGGTGATCGTGCTGGTGTGCGCCCTGCTGACCTACGGCGGGGTGTCGCTGTTTGTGGTGGCCTTTGCCGTCTACCCTTTCGCCGCCGAACTATTTCGCCAGAGCGGGATCCCCAAACGGCTGATCCCCGCCACCGTCGCCCTCGGGGCATTCTCGTTTACCATGGACGCCCTGCCCGGCACGCCGCAGATCCAGAATATTATTCCCACCAGCTTCTTCGGCACCAACGCCTGGGCGGCCCCCTGGCTGGGGCTTATCGGCTCGCTGTTCATTATCATCTTCGGTTTGCTGTGGCTGGAGCGTCAGCGCCGCAAAGCGCAGGCCCGCGGCGAAGGCTATGGGACCGACCTGCAAAATGAGCCGCAGACCCCGGATGACATCGATCTGCCGCATCCGCTAATCGCTATCGCCCCGTTGCTGCTGGTGGGGGTGCTGAATTTGCTGTTCACCCACTGGATCCCGCAGTGGTACGGCGCCAGCCATGAGCTCAACCTGCCGGGCCTGGCGAAGCCTGTCGTCACCGAAGTGGGGAAAATCACCGCCATCTGGGCGGTGCAGGCGGCGCTGCTCTCCGGCATTGTGCTGGTGCTGGTTTGCGGCTATCGCAATATCCGCGGCCGGCTGGCGGAGGGAAGTCGGACGGCGGTGGGCGGGGCTATTCTCGCGGCGATGAACACCGCCTCTGAGTATGGCTTCGGCGCGGTTATCGCCGCCCTGCCGGGTTTCCTGGTGCTGTCAAAAGCACTCGCGGCCATTCCCAATCCGCTGTTAAACGAGGCGATCAGCGTCACGGTGCTGGCCGGGATCACCGGCTCGGCCTCCGGGGGGATGAGCATCGCCCTGGCGGCGATGTCCGAGACCTTTGTCGCCGCCGCCCACGCCGCCAATATTCCGCTCGAGGTCCTGCACCGCGTCGCCGCCATGGCCAGCGGCGGCATGGACACCCTGCCGCACAACGGGGCGGTGATCACCCTGCTGGCGATCACCGGCCTGAGCCATCGCCAGGCCTACGGCGGCATTTTCGCCATCACGGTGATCAAAAGCCTCGCGGTACTGTTTGTCATTGCCACGTTCTATATGACCGGCATTGTCTGATACCAGATTGAAGGAGTAAAAAAATGAACTTACACGGTAAAACGGCGCTGGTCACCGGCTCCACCAGCGGCATCGGTTTAGGGATCGCCAAAGTGCTGGCGCAGGCAGGCGCCCAGCTGGTGCTCAATGGCTTCGGCGACAGCAGCCACGCCCGGGCCGAAGTCGCCGCGCTGGGCAAGATCCCCGGCTATCACGACGCCGACCTACGCGACGTCGGGCAGATCGAAGCGATGATGCGCTATGCCGAAAGCACCTTCGGCGGCGTCGATATCGTGATCAATAACGCCGGCATCCAGCACGTGGCCCCGGTGGAGCAGTTCCCGGTGGACAAATGGAACGATATTCTCGCCATCAATCTCTCCAGCGTCTTCCACACCACCCGCCTGGCGCTGCCGGGTATGCGCCAGCGCAACTGGGGGCGCATCATCAACATTGCCTCAGTGCATGGCCTGGTGGCGTCGAAAGAGAAATCGGCCTACGTCGCCGCCAAGCACGCGGTGGTCGGGCTGACCAAAACCGTGGCCCTGGAAACCGCGCGCAGCGGCATCACCTGCAACGCCATCTGCCCTGGCTGGGTGCTAACCCCGCTGGTGCAGCAGCAGATCGACAAACGCATCGCCGAGGGGGTCGACCCGGAGCAGGCCAGCGCCCAGCTGCTGGCGGAAAAACAGCCCTCCGGGGAGTTTGTCACCCCGCAGCAGCTGGGCGAAATGGCGCTGTTTCTGTGCAGCGACGCCGCCGCCCAGGTGCGCGGCGCCGCATGGAACATGGATGGCGGCTGGGTGGCGCAGTAAGCCGCTGGCGCCGCGAAGATCAGAACATCGCCAGAAAGCGTTTCACCGTACGCGAGCGCTCGAAGCGCCGCCAGGCGATGGCGATATCGGTCTTCAGCGGCGCCCCGCTAAGCGGGTGATAGCTGACGTTCGGCTGCTGGATGCAGGTCATCGACTGCGGAACCAGCGCGAAGCCGAAGCCTGCATTGACCATGCTCAGCGACGATGAAATTTGCGACGACTGCCAGGCGCGCGCCATATCGATCCCGGCGCGCAGGCAACTGTTATACACCAGCTCATACAGCCCGGGGGCCACCTCCCGCGGGAAGAGGATCGGCGCCACGTCGCGCAGCTGCTCCAGGGCCAGGGTCGGCTGCGTCGCCAGCGGGTTATCGCGCGGCAGCGCGATAACCATCGGCTCCTCATCGATAATCCGCAGATTAAAGGCTTTACTGCTCTCGCACGGCAGGCGGACGAAGGCGATATCCAGCTCGGCCTCGCTCAGGGCGGTCATCAGATTGGCCATATTGTCTTCCATCTGGTGCAGGGTCACCCCGGGGTGGTCGAGCTGAAAACGGTGCAGCAGCGTGAAGATTTGCGGATGGAAAGCATCAGAACTGGTAATGCCTAGCGACAGGCTGCCGTTCATCCCGCGCGCAATGCCCTTGGCCTTCTCCAGCGCCGCATCGCTCATGGCGAGGATCTGGCGGGCATCCTCATAGAAAGACTCTCCCGCTTCCGTCAGCTCCACCCCGCGGGTTAAACGCCGGAACAGCGGGGTTCCCACTTCGCGCTCAAGCCGCTGAATTTGCTGACTTAACGGAGGCTGTGAAATACCCAGCTCCTTGGCGGCCTGGGTGAAGTGCCGCGTCCTGGCGACGGCGACATAATAGCGAAGATAACGAAGTTCCATATCGAAAACGTCTCAAACCAGCATGGTTTCTATATTGGAACTGTGAGCTGAATCGGGTCAACATTTATTTAACCTTTCTTATATTTGTTGAACGAGGAAGTGGTATATGAATCATTCTGCTGAATGCACCTGCGAAGAGAGTCTATGCGAAACCCTGCGGGCGTTTTCCGCGCAGCATCCCGAGAGCGTGCTCTATCAGACATCGCTCATGAGCGCCCTGCTGAGCGGGGTTTACGAAGGCAGCACCACCATCGCGGACCTGCTGAAACACGGCGATTTCGGCCTCGGCACCTTTAATGAGCTGGACGGGGAGCTGATCGCCTTCAGCAGTCAGGTCTATCAGCTGCGCGCCGACGGCAGCGCGCGCAAAGCCCAGCCGGAGCAGAAAACGCCGTTCGCGGTGATGACCTGGTTCCAGCCGCAGTACCGGAAAACCTTTGACCATCCGGTGAGCCGCCAGCAACTGCACGAGGTGATTGACCAGCAAATCCCCTCTGACAACCTGTTCTGCGCCCTGCGCATCGACGGCCATTTCCGCCATGCCCATACCCGCACCGTGCCGCGCCAGACACCGCCGTACCGGGCGATGACCGACGTCCTCGACGATCAGCCGGTGTTCCGCTTTAACCAGCGCGAAGGGGTGCTGGTCGGCTTCCGGACCCCGCAGCATATGCAGGGGATCAACGTCGCCGGGTATCACGAGCATTTTATTACCGATGACCGCAAAGGCGGCGGTCACCTGCTGGATTACCAGCTCGACCACGGGGTGCTGACCTTCGGCGAAATTCACAAGCTGATGATCGACCTGCCCGCCGACAGCGCGTTCCTGCAGGCTAATCTGCATCCCGATAATCTCGATGCCGCCATCCGTTCCGTAGAAAGTTAAGGGGGTCACATGGACAAACAGTATCCGGTACGCCAGTGGGCGCACGGCGCCGATCTCGTCGTCAGTCAGCTGGAAGCTCAGGGGGTACGCCAGGTGTTCGGCATCCCCGGCGCTAAAATCGACAAGGTCTTCGATTCACTGCTGGATTCCTCCATTCGCATTATTCCGGTACGCCACGAAGCCAACGCCGCATTTATGGCCGCCGCCGTCGGACGTATTACCGGCAAAGCGGGCGTGGCGCTGGTCACCTCCGGTCCGGGTTGTTCTAACCTGATCACCGGCATGGCCACCGCGAACAGCGAAGGCGACCCGGTGGTGGCCCTGGGCGGCGCGGTAAAACGCGCCGATAAAGCCAAACAGGTCCATCAGAGTATGGATACGGTGGCGATGTTCAGCCCGGTAACCAAATACGCCGTCGAGGTGACGGCGCCGGATGCGCTGGCGGAAGTGGTCTCCAACGCCTTCCGCGCCGCCGAGCAGGGCCGGCCGGGCAGCGCGTTCGTTAGCCTGCCGCAGGATGTGGTCGATGGCCCGGTCAGCGGCAAAGTGCTGCCGGCCAGCGGGGCCCCGCAGATGGGCGCCGCGCCGGATGATGCCATCGACCAGGTGGCGAAGCTTATCGCCCAGGCGAAGAACCCGATCTTCCTGCTCGGCCTGATGGCCAGCCAGCCGGAAAACAGCAAGGCGCTGCGCCGTTTGCTGGAGACCAGCCATATTCCAGTCACCAGCACCTATCAGGCCGCCGGAGCGGTGAATCAGGATAACTTCTCTCGCTTCGCCGGCCGGGTTGGGCTGTTTAACAACCAGGCCGGGGACCGTCTGCTGCAGCTCGCCGACCTGGTGATCTGCATCGGCTACAGCCCGGTGGAATACGAACCGGCGATGTGGAACAGCGGCAACGCGACGCTGGTGCACATCGACGTGCTGCCCGCCTATGAAGAGCGCAACTATACCCCGGATGTCGAGCTGGTGGGCGATATCGCCGGCACTCTCAACAAGCTGGCGCAAAATATCGATCATCGGCTGGTGCTCTCCCCGCAGGCGGCGGAGATCCTCCGCGACCGCCAGCACCAGCGCGAGCTGCTGGACCGCCGCGGCGCGCAGCTCAACCAGTTTGCCCTGCATCCCCTGCGCATCGTTCGCGCCATGCAGGACATCGTCAACAGCGACGTCACGCTGACCGTGGACATGGGCAGCTTCCATATCTGGATTGCCCGCTACCTGTACAGCTTCCGCGCCCGCCAGGTGATGATCTCCAACGGCCAGCAGACCATGGGCGTCGCCCTGCCCTGGGCCATCGGCGCCTGGCTGGTCAATCCTGAGCGCAAAGTGGTCTCCGTCTCCGGCGACGGCGGCTTCCTGCAGTCGAGCATGGAGCTGGAGACCGCCGTCCGCCTGAAAGCCAACGTGCTGCACCTGATCTGGGTCGATAACGGCTACAACATGGTCGCTATCCAGGAAGAGAAAAAATATCAGCGCCTGTCCGGCGTCGAGTTCGGGCCGATGGATTTTAAAGCCTATGCCGAATCCTTCGGCGCGAAAGGGTTTGCCGTGGAAAGCGCCGAGGCGCTTGAGCCGACCCTGCGCGCGGCGATGGACGTCGACGGCCCGGCGGTAGTGGCCATCCCGGTGGATTATCGCGATAACCCGCTGCTGATGGGCCAGCTGCATCTGAGTCAGATTCTGTAAGTCATCACAATAAGGAAAGGAAAATGAAAAAAGTCGCACTTGTTACCGGCGCCGGCCAGGGGATTGGTAAAGCTATCGCCCTTCGTCTGGTGAAGGATGGATTTGCCGTGGCCATTGCCGATTATAACGACGCCACCGCCAAAGCGGTCGCCTCCGAAATCAACCAGGCCGGCGGCCGCGCCATGGCGGTGAAAGTGGATGTCTCCGACCGCGACCAGGTATTTGCCGCCGTCGAACAGGCGCGCAAAACGCTGGGCGGCTTCGACGTCATCGTCAATAACGCCGGCGTAGCGCCGTCCACGCCGATCGAGTCCATTACCCCGGAGATTGTCGACAAAGTCTACAATATCAACGTCAAAGGGGTGATCTGGGGCATCCAGGCGGCGGTTGAGGCCTTTATACGAAAGAACAGCTGAGGTCGGAATATGAGCAAAATATTCTGATATGACAGAAATCCGGAAAATGTATTAGAAATCATTGGATAGTGCGGTATAGAATGGAGGAACGGAATGAGACATTTATATGATGTAATTATTATTGGCGGCGGTCCGGGCGGTTATACGGCAGCACTGTATGCCGCCAGAGCCGGATTGGATACACTGGTACTTGAAAAGTTATCAGCGGGCGGACAGATGGCGCTGACGACACAAGTCGACAATTATCCGGGCTTTGATGAGACGGTTGATGGTTTTACATTGGGTGAAAAGATGCAGAAGGCAGCAGAACGCTTTGGCGCAAAAACGGTGATTGCCGAAGTAGATGGTGTTCATTTGCAGGGGTCGGAAAAGACCATTCATACCAATGAAGGTATTTTTGCGGCAAAAACAGTGATTCTTGCCATGGGCGCTAATCCCAAAAAACTGGGGCTTCCAGATGAAAAAAGATGGACAGGCAAAGGATTACACTATTGTGCAGCCTGCGATGGAATGTTTTATAAAGGCAAAACGGTCGTTGTTGTGGGTGGCGGCAACAGTGCGGCGGCAGATGCATTGTTATTATCCAGAATCTGTAAGAAAGTAATCGTTGTGCATCGGAGAGAACAGTTGCGGGCCACCAAAGTCTATCATCAACCACTGATGCAGGCGAAAAATGTCGAATTTCAGTGGAATCAGACGGTTAAAGCGGTTGTCAGCCAAGATGAGTCTGGAAAGATGACAGGTGTTCGATTAGAGGATGTTCAAACAGGTGAGGAAAAAGAAGTGGCATGTGATGCCGTATTTGTCAGTGTAGGCAGAGCGCCTGCCACACAGATGCTCGAAACGCAGGTGGTGTTGGATGAAAATGGTTATATTATAGCGGATGAATCCACAAAAACCAATCTTCCGGGAGTGTTTGCGGTAGGAGATATTCGGACAAAAGCATTGCGTCAGATTGTGACGGCTGCTGCAGATGGAGCGAATGCAGCGTATGCTGTGGAGGAATATCTGGCGAATAAATAGGAACCCCAGGGAAATAGAGACTTTAAACTGCTATACTGGATAAAAGGTGTAGCAGTTTTTTTTATGATTTTGTGTAGATTTTTCCAGATTCTAAGCGTATAATAAACATGTTTTGCGTGTAAAAACGGATGTAGATAGAGAGAGGAAAGAATTTAATGGAAAAATTAAAACCAATGTTGTGGTCCGTGATGAAGGGCTACACAAAAGAACAGCTGGTCAAAGATATTGTGGCCGGTATTATTGTGGCGATCATTGCACTGCCGTTGTCGATTGCCCTGGCCCTGGCTTCAGGGGTGACGCCTGAGCGCGGTATTTATACGGCAATTACAGCCGGATTTGTTATTTCATTTCTTGGCGGAAGCCGTGTGCAGATTGCGGGGCCGACAGCTGCATTTGCGACAATTGTTGCTGGTATAGCCGCGGAAAATGGTATAGAAGGACTGGCACTGGCAACGGTGATGGCCGGTATTATTCTGATCATTATGGGTGTTTGTCGAATGGGAAGCCTGATCAAATATATTCCATATACGATCACGACAGGTTTTACAGCCGGTATTGCCGTTACGATTTTTATTGGGCAGATCAAAGATTTTCTTGGTCTGACAGTTGTTTCGGAAGAACCGTTGATCGAGACAATGGACAAATTAATGGGGGATATTCGTTTTATCAGCACCATTAATGTACAGGCAGTCATCGTTGGGGCGGTATGTCTGGCGATTCTGATTGTCTGGCCGATGATCAATGAGACTATTCCACCGTCACTTCTGGCAGTTATCGTCGGTATTGCCATGGTGAAAGGTTTACATATGCCGGTGAATACAATCGGTGATTTATATACAATTTCCAATGCACTGCCGGCACTGACGGTACCGGTGTTTAATTTTGATATGGTACAGAAACTGCTTCCGGATGCATTTACCATTGCCATCCTGGCTGCGATTGAATCCTTATTGTCATGTGTCGTTGCAGATGGTATGATTAATTCAAAGCATCGTTCCAATACAGAACTGGTAGCCCAGGGCGCGGGCAATAT
>ERZ837590.1231-NODE-1231-length-14251-cov-20.969287_pt1 | contig 14251 bp, 4 predicted proteins | sample MGYA00519573_ERZ837590 | MGnify/ENA primary metagenome ERZ837590 (study PRJEB31850, sample SAMEA3708820) | human gut metagenome | biome: human gut; feature: human-associated habitat; material: faeces | place: China | collected 2014 ... | reverse complement strand
CTTCATTCTAAATCATTGAAAGCTTTTTTTCAATAAGATTCGATAAATTTTCATAATTTTTAGAAAAGTCCTTTTATTGCTTTAATAACATTAGTTTTAAATGAGTGTTTAGAATTATAAACATGCTCATTTTAGTTCGTTGAGAAACAGATAACTGACACTCTATGGCTATTTAGAATGATTATTGATAAGAGACTTCTTTTAATGGGATTACAAGGAAATCTAATGAAAATTCACAAAATCCTTAAGGCACTTCTCTCAAAGCGACAAAAAATACCATCCTTACCAAACCATTAGGTCTGTCAAGATAGTGTCTTTTTTAGACTATCTTCTCATACAAAATCTAAATTCTAACTATCTAAGCCATTCATTACTTACTGAGGTGTCAAAGGGTCAAGTTTGGTCACTCTAGTGCTAATTAAAAATACTCTTTTCCATCAAAAACGAAGGGAACAGAAACTAGATTATAGAGCGACAAATCATCATAACAAATAGTTCAAATACCTATCTACCCTGCTGAAAACAAGGAAAAAGGAGTATAATAAAGGTGAAAAGAGTTAAACTATTTAGAAACAAATAGAGGGGTAGGTGAGAAAGATGTCAGTACAACATACAAACTTCAACACAAGCCAAGATAAGGGTCAGACTGGTCAAGAGGTCAATAATCAAGAGCTCATTAAGAAGAACTCTCCAGACAACAGGCTTGCTTCTATTCTCCTTGCAGTCGCCTTTTATTTAGCTATCGTTTATCTTGCCTTATTTTTGCTCTTAGGACTGTCAAATCCTTGGGGAATAGTTATAATGATTTTCCTAGCACCTAATTTGATTAGTTTTATTATTGCAACTATTTTAACAAGAATAGGACGTAAAAAAGGTAATAAAAACTTTCTATACACTAGTGTCATTTTTTACCTAGTCTCAATTTTTTTGGCCTATGACCCTGACTGGGGAGTTTTTCGAGTTGTACCGATTCTATTAACTATTCTCGTAACAGTGGGAACAGTCATGTATAAACAAGATAATGAGCAAGACAACAAATAAGAGACCATGTTCAAGTGGTCTCATATTTTTATGTAGTCATTAGTATTTCAAAAGGTCAGTTCTATTTTGAAACTACGACAACATCTCCAAATCAAAAAACACCTCCTAGCTAGAATGGTTATCTAACATGAAGGTGTTTTTTATTGTGCTTATCTGAGCATTGTAAAGACTTTTACAATCCTGAAATACGAATAGTCTTCGTCCTATTCTTCATTTTTCCTACGTTTGGCAAGAAATCCAAGACCAGTTGCAGTTGCCAAGGCACCCAAGGCCATACCTAATGATGAGTTTTCCTCACCAGTCTTCGGAAGTGCTTGGCTACCACGTTTGTGCTTAGGATCTCTCACTTCAGAAGTTGATTCTGAAGTAGACACTGAAGCACTTGTTGATGCTGATGCTGAAAGACTTGCTGATGTACTCAATGAAGTTGAGGTGCTAGTGCTTTCAGAAGCACTCAAGAATGCCGATGTAGAGACTGACTCGGATACTGAAACGCTTGATGAAGCAGATTCTGAGGCAGACAATGATGCACTTGCACTTTGCGATTCGCTCAACGATACAGACTCACTTGTAGAAATCAAAGAACTTACTGAGGCTGATTGTGATTCAGACATAGACGCACTCGCTGAAACTGACACTGAGTTCGATACTGATTGTGACTCACTGATTGAAGCACTTACTGATGCACTTTCAGAATTTGAAACTGAAGCGCTCAATGAGGCTGACTCGGATACGCTGACTGATTCTGACTCTAACGCTGACAGTGACTCAGATACACTTGTTGAGACTGAAACGCTTGATGAAGCGGATTCTGAGGCAGATGCACTTGCACTCTGCGATTCGCTCAACGATACAGACTCACTTGTAGAAATTGAAGAACTTTCTGAAAGTGACTCACTCAGTGATACTGAGTTTGAAACAGATTCTGATTCAGACACTGATGCACTCGCTGAAACTGATTCTGAGTTCGATACTGATTGCGACTCGGAAATTGAGACACTTACTGAAGTCGATACTGAGGCAGAGACTGATGCGGATGCACTCGCTGAGGCTGAGACGCTGGATGAGACTGACGCAGAAACTGAGGTTGAAACAGACTGTGATTCTAATACAGACGCACTTGTTGATGCAGAGTCTGAAATTGAGGTACTTACAGAAGTTGACTCTGAGGCTAATGCTGAAGCGGACGCAGATAATGACTCAGACACACTTGTTGATGCTGAAATACTTGCTGAGGTACTCAACAAAGTTGAAATACTTGTGCTTTCAGAGGCACTCAAGGATGCTGATGTAGAAGCTGACTCGGATACTGAAACGCTTGATGAAGCAGTTTCTGAGGCAGATGCACTTGCTGAGGCTGACGCAGAGACTGAGTTTGATCCAGACTGTGATTCTGAGACTGAGGCACTTGATGATGCTGACTCGGAATTAGAGACTAATTGTGATTCACTGATTGAAGCACTTACTGATGCACTTTCAGAATTAGAAACTGATTGTGACACTGAAACTGAAGCGCTCAATGACACCGACTCTGATGCGCTGACTGATTCTGACACTGAGGCTGACGCAGAGACTGATGCGGATGTGCTTGCTGATTCCGACACAGATTCAGAAACTGATGTGCTAACGGATTCTGATACAGACGCACTTGTTGATGCAGACTCGGAATTAGAGACTGATTGTGATTCTGAGATTGAAGCACTTACTGACGCTTTCTCGGAGTTTGAGACAGACTGTGATTCAGACACCGATGCACTCTCTGAGGCTGACTCGGAATTAGAGACTGATTGTGATTCTGAGATTGAAGCACTTACTGACGCTGACTCGGAGTTTGAGACAGACTGTGATTCAGACACCGATGCAATCTCTGACGCTGACTCGGAATTAGAAACTGATTGTGATCCTGAAACAGATGTACTCAATGACGCCGACTCACTCAATGATGCTGAGTTAGATGTCGAAAGAGACTCACTAGCTGAAATGAAGCTTGAAGCTGAGTTCGAAATAGATTCAACAGTTGAAATAATCGCAGAAATTGAAGCACTAAAGGCTTGAGACTGGCTTTCAAATGCAGAAGCACTCAATGAGCTTGACGTACTCAATGATTCTGACTCTGAAGTCGAGATTGAGGAACTTGTGCTCTGTGATTCACTCAATGATGCAGACTCACTAACTGAAATGGATTCACTTACTGACGCTGATTCGGAGTTTGAAGCAGACTGTGATTCTGAAACTAACGCACTATCTGAAGCGGATTCGGAGTTTGACACTGACTGTGACTCAGACACTGATGCACTTTCTGAAGCGGATTCGGAATTTGATACAGACTGTGACTCAGACACTGATGCACTTTCTGAAGCGGATTCGGAATTTGAAACAGACTGTGATTCAGAGACTGATTCACTTACTGATGCTGACTCGGAGTTTGACACTGACTGCGACTCAGACACTGATGCACTTTCTGAAGCGGATTCGGAGTTTGACACTGACTGCGACTCAGAAACTGATGCACTTTCTGAAGCGGATTCGGAATTTGATACAGACTGCGACTCAGAAATTGACGCACTTAATGAAGCGGATTCGGAATTTGAGACTGATTGTGATTCTGAGACTGATTCACTTACAGATACTGACTCGGAATTTGATTCAGACTGTGATACCGATGTTGATTCACTTACTGACGCTGACTCGGACGTTGAAGCGGATTGTGATTCTGAAATTGATTCACTTACTGACGCTGATTCGGAGTTAGACACTGACTGTGACTCAGACACTGATGCACTCTCTGAAGCGGATTCGGAATTTGAAACCGATTGTGATGTCGACGTTGATTCACTCTCTGAAGCTGACCCTGAATTAGACACTGACTGTGATTCTGAAACGGAAGCACTTACTGAAGCAGAGACTGAATTTGATTCGGATTGTGAAGCTGATGTCGACTCGCTCTCTGAGGCTGACTCGGAGTTAGATACTGATTGTGATTCTGAAATTGACGCACTTACCGACGCTGACTCTGAGGTTGAAACAGACTGTGATTCTGAAACTGACGCACTTTCTGACGCTGACTCGGAATTAGACACTGATTGTGATTCAGACACAGACGCACTCTCTGATGCTGATTCTGAATTAGATACAGACTGCGACTCAGACACTGACGCACTTGAAGATGCTGATTCGGAGTTAGACACTGATTGTGATTCTGAAACTGACGCACTTTCTGACGCTGATTCTGAATTAGATACTGATTGTGATTCTGAAACTGATGCACTTTCTGACGCTGATTCTGAGTTTGAGACAGACTGTGATTCTGAGATTGATTCACTTACTGACGCTGACTCTGACGTTGAAGTAGACTGCGATTCTGAAACTGATGCACTTTCTGAAGCAGAGACTGAATTTGATTCGGATTGTGAAGCTGATGTCGACTCGCTCTCTGAGGCTGACTCGGAGTTAGATACTGATTGTGATTCTGAAATTGACGCACTTACTGACGCTGATTCTGAGTTAGAAACTGATTGTGACTCAGAAATTGACGCACTTAATGAAGCTGATTCGGAATTGGATACTGATTGTGATTCAGAAACTGACGCACTCTCGGAAGATGACTCGGAATTGGATACTGATTGTGATTCAGAAACTGATTCACTTTCTGATGCTGATTCTGAATTAGACACAGACTGTGACTCTGAGATTGAAGCACTTACTGAGGCACTTTCAGAGTTAGAAACCGATTGTGATGCTGAAATTGACTCACTTACTGACGCTGACTCGGAGTTTGAGACTGACTGTGACTCAGACACTAATGCACTTTCTGAAGCGGATTTGGAATTAGATACAGACTGTGATTCTGAGATTGATTCACTTACTGACACTGACTCTGACGTTGAAGCAGATTGTGATTCGCTTACTGATGCACTCTCTGACGCTGATTCTGAGGTTGAAGCAGACTGTGATTCAGAAACTGATGCACTCTCTGATGCTGATTCTGAATTAGACACTGATTGCGATTCTGAGACAGACGCACTTGTTGATGCAGACTCTGAATTTGAAACGGATTGTGATTCAGACACTGACGCACTCTCTGAAGCTGACTCTGAGGTTGATTCAGACTGTGATGTCGACGTTGATTCACTTACTGATGCTGATTCTGAGTTTGAAACAGACTGTGATTCTGAGATTGAAGCACTTACTGAGGCTGACTCTGAGTTTGAGACAGACTGTGATGTCGACGTTGATTCACTCTCTGAGGCTGAAACTGAGTTTGAGACAGACTGTGATTCTGAAATTGATTCACTTACAGATGCTGAACCGGAGTTCGATTCAGACTGTGATGTCGACGTTGATTCACTCTCTGAAGCTGACTCTGAGGTTGAAACTGATTGCGACTCAGACACAGATGCACTTTCTGAAGCGGATTCTGAGTTTGAGACAGACTGTGATTCTGAGATTGAAGCACTTACTGAGGCACTTTCAGAGTTAGAAACGGATTGTGATACTGAAATTGACTCACTTACTGACGCTGACTCTGAGGTTGAAACAGACTGTGACTCAGACACTGACGTACTTTCTGAGGCTGATTCTGAATTTGATACAGACTGTGATTCTGATACTGATCCACTTACTGAGGCTGACTCAGAATTTGAGACTGATTGTGATTCTGACACAGACAACTTTGTTGAAACGGACTCACTTAATGAACTCGAAACACTCTCAGATTTCACGGTACTCAAAGATGCACTCGTTGAAGCGGATTCACTTTGTGATTGGCTTGTCTTCAAGGACTCACTCAAGGAACTTGAAACGCTCGCCGATTTCACGGTACTCAAAGACGCACTTGTTGATGCAGATTCACTTTGTGAAAGACTTGTCTTCAAGGAATCACTCAAGGAACTTGAGATACTCGCTGATTTCACAGTACTCAAAGACGCACTTGTTGAAGCGGATTCACTTTGTGAAACGCTGGTCTTCAAGGACTCACTCAAGGAACTTGAGATACTCGCTGACTTCACAGTACTCAAAGACGCACTTGTTGATGCGGATTCACTTTGTGATACGCTGGTCTTCAAGGACTCACTTAATGAACTTGAAACGCTCGCCGATTTCTCAGCACTCAAAGATGCACTTGTTGATGCGGATTGACTTTGTGAGAGGCTTGTCTTCAAGGACTCACTCAAGGAACTTGAAACGCTCTCAGATTTCACGGTACTCAAAGACGCACTTGTTGATGCGGATTGACTTTGTGAGAGGCTTGTCTTCAAGGACTCACTCAAGGAACTTGAGACACTCGCTGATTTCACGGCACTCAAAGACACACTTGTTGAAACAGATTGACTTTGTGAGACGCTCGTCTTCAAAGACTCACTCAAGGAACTTGAAACACTCGCTGATTTCACGGTACTCAAAGACGCACTTGTTGAAGCAGACTGGCTTTGCGAAACGCTGGTTTTCAAGGACTCACTCAAGGAACTTGAAACGCTCGCTGACTTCACAGTACTCAAAGACGCACTCGTTGAGGCTGACTGACTTTGTGAAACGCTGGTCTTCAAGGATTCACTCAAGGAACTTGAGACACTCGTTGATTTCTCAGCACTCAAAGATGCACTCGTTGAAGCGGATTGACTTCGAGATTGGCTGGTCTTCAAAGATTCACTCAAAGAACTTGAGACACTTTTTGAGGCTACCGTACTCAATGAAAGGCTAGTCGATGCAGACTGCTTAGCAGACTCACTTCGACTTTGAGAAATCGATTCCTGCTTAGACTGACTGGCACTTTGCGACACTGACTGGCTGTAATCACTATCCGACAATTTCACCGTCACAACATTGGTCGTACTGTCTTTATAAGTAATCGTTACCGTACCATCACTATTAACCGTATAAGACTTAATACGGTTGGCGACCTCTGGATTCAAGGCAGACACGGCCGCAATAATCTTACTCTTATCTGCGTCTGTTAGGGCAGTCAGGCTGGTCACCTGAATAGTGCTTGTCGGCGCCACACCCGGTGTACGATCTGCCAAGCGCCCCTGAGTAATACGAATTTCACCCAAGCCATTTGGACGGTTCATATTTGATGCATTGTCAATAGCAGCAACATTACGTTGCCATGTGTTGCGGTATGAATGATAAAGATCATCCTTCAAATGAATGGTCGTTGTGATGGTTGCAGGATTATCAGTCGTAGCTGTGATATCTCCCGTAATCGGTGCAATATTACCAGTTCCGTACTGGCTACTACCAAAGAAATTGCCGTTCAAGGCATTGTCATTCAAATCGGCTCTTGCAACGACTTTCATTTCTTTAAGCTTGCCACTGTCATCTGTAGCCGTGAAAGTCAAAACAGCATCATCACCAGCATAGAGGGGATAGTTTTTCCCACCACCTTCGAGAGGCGTTGACTTAGGTTCCACACCATCAACAGTCAACTTGGCCATCACTTCAGGACGCGTTCCGTCCGTTACAGCCACGGAATTGCTAGCATCTGAATACACCGCATAATCACCATACATGATGCGAGCTTTGGCTGTTACACCACCTGTTTGTAACTTAACAGTCGGCGTCACAATCGCTTGACCCGAAGCATCTGCCACTGCTGTCCCAACTTCGTCGTCATTATTGTATAGAACAACCGTTGATCCTGGCTCAGCCCCTGTCACCGTTACAGGCGTCTGTGTATAACCCTTATCCAATAATCTCGTTTCAACGGTTGGTGCTGGTAGGCGCTTCACTGGAGCAGTGACATCATTAGTGGTGTTATCTTTATAAGTAATGGTTACCACACCAGATGATGAAACGGAATAAGATTTAAAGTCCTTTGAAGTGGCAATATTTGGGTTAGCAGTCTTAAATGCTTCCCAAACCTTATCTTTTTCAGCCTGAGCGAGACTACTTGTGTCATTAACAAAGGTACTCGTTGTCACCGCCGTAATCGGATTACGAATACCATCATTTTGTGGCAAAACCTGAATACGAAGCGTACGTGTCACTGACTGCTTAGCCGTATTAGTCACTACAAAAGAAACATTATAAATTTTCCCAGGCGTTACGACCTCTGTCTGCCCAACAGTCCCCACAATATTAAAGGCCACTGCACTATTTTTCAATGCAGAGGTCTGAGGCACGTTGATGCCATTCACACGATCACTACCAGAAGCGTAGCCAATGCTTTTAATACTATTTCGTGTAGGAATAGTTTCAACAACATTATAAGGCTGATTGATGTAGTCAGAGTTATAAACAGAAATCAAGGCATTATTAGCTAGCCCTAAATTATACTGGGGTGCACGGAGGTTACTATTAGCATCAATTCGAGAACCATTACGAGGATCACGCTGGCCAGATGTCGCACGAAGAACCGCATTGGCAAGACTATTTCTCGCTTGACGAGCCTGAGCAATCGTAGGCGTCACATCACTGTCACGATCAGCCAGGCTGACACGAATGGCATCCAGGGCTTTATCTCCCTTGAGAATAGCAGCATCCGTATTTGGCAAATCGACAGCTTGAGCTTTATAGGTATAAATGTCTAAGGCTAAATCTTTGAGTCGCTTTTCTTGTTCTAAACGCTCAGCATCAGCCACAACTGACGCAGCTAGCAAACCAGTCGCCGTATCTGACAATTGGCGATTAGTTTGTACTTCGGATGTCAAGGAAGCGTTCAACAAGGTTGATTCCGAGCTGACAAGAGTCATCCCCACTTTAGAGTCGCTACTACTATCACTCTTGCTAACTGACTGAACAGAGGCACTTGCGCTTTGCTCTGAAGTTTTTCCAAGTGTACTCTCAGACTGACTGTGAGCAGAAGAATCCGTCTGACTTACTGATTCCGATTTAGAAGCTAATGAAGCTGACAATGAAACTGAAAGCGAGGCACTCAATGACAAGGATGTCGATTTAGAAGCAAATTCAGAAGCAGACACCGATTGGCTGAGGGATAAAGACTCACTCAAAGAAGCCTCCGAAGTCTGACTTGATACAGTTTCAGATGACGCTTGACTATTTACTTGACTCTCTTGAACACTGGACACAGACTCCGTGTTTCCAAGAACAACGGAATCAGATGCAGCTAAGAGATCAGTCTTAACTCCTGCTTCACTTTCCAAAATCGGCTGATCAGTCATTTCATCCGCATGAGCCACATGAGTCACAACTGAACCACCAAGCAAGGCCCCAGTTGCAAGCACTCCCTTAAGCACTGTCTGACCTGAAAAAGCAGGTGCTTCCACCTCTACCTGCTGGGCAGCAACAGACGGTGTATCCACACCCCCTCTAAGCACCTTGAAAAGACCAAAATTCGACGTCGCCGCACGAAGCCAGTGCTTCCCTGACTTAACCAATTTAAAACGTGTCACACGATCGGTTTCACGATATTGACCTTCATTCCTTCTAAAAAACATATATACTCCATTTATATTTTGATTAAAACACTCCTTTCAATTTTATCATAAAATTAAGCAAAAAATCTCATTTCAAGATTGCTTTCTAGCGATTAATCCTTTCTTTCATTTCCCTAAAAATACGATAATAATGCTAACCCTAAGACTTATTAAAACTATTTGCATTTTTAGAATATCAAACTAAAAAAATCCCCTACCAATTAGGAAATCACTCTAATCGATAGGGGATATTTGATTGTCTAGCTAGAAGCTAATGATTAAACTTACTAAGGCTTAGAAGTCTTCACTTTCTTCTTCATCTTTCTTACGTTTAGCAAGAAATCCAAGACCAGTTGCAGTTGCCAAAGCACCCAAGGCCATACCTAATGATGAGTTTTCCTCACCAGTCTTAGGAAGCGCTTGGCTACCACGTTTGTGCTTAGGATCCTTCACTTCAGAAGTTGATTCTGAGGCAGAGACTGAAGCACTTGTTGATGCTGAGGCTGAAAGACTTGCTGATGTACTCAATGAAGTTGAGATACTTGTTGAAGTGCTTGTGCTTTCAGAGGCACTTAAGAATGCCGATGTAGAGGCTGACTCTGATGCAGAGACTGAAGCGGATGTGCTTGCTGAGGCTGACGCAGATGCTGACTCAGAGGCACTTGCTGATTCTGACGCAGAGACTGAAGCGGATGTGCTTGCTGACTCTGACGCTGACAATGACTCAGATACACTTGTTGAAGCACTTGTGCTTTCAGAGGCACTCAAGAATGCTGATGTAGAAGCCGACTCTGATACTGAAACGCTTGATGAAGCAGATTCTGAATGATTTACAATGTTTGAAAGTGATTCAGAGATTGAAGTTGAAACAGAGATAGATTCTGACGCTGACACTGAAGCGGATGTGCTTGCTGAGGCTGACGCAGATGCCGAAGCGGATGCGCTTGCTGATGCTGACTCAGATACAGAAACTGATGTGCTTACTGACGCTGACTCAGAGGCAGAGACTGATGTGCTTACTGACGCTGACTCAGAGGCAGAGACTGATGCAGATGTGCTTGCTGAGACTGACACAGAGGCTGAGGCTGAGGCACTTGCTGATTCTGACGCAGACGCTGACTCTGATGCGCTTACTGATGCAGATGCTGAAGCTGAGGCACTTGCTGACTCAGAGGCACTTGCTGATTCTGACGCACTTGCTGACGCAGAGGCGCTTGCTGATTCTGACGCACTTGCTGACTCTGATGCGCTTGCTGACTCTGATGCGCTTGCTAATTCTGATGCAGATACTGAAGCTGAGGTACTTGCTGACGCTGACGCAGATACAGAAACTGATGTGCTTACTGACGCTGACTCAGATACAGAAACTGATGTGCTTACTGACGCTGACTCAGATGCTGAAGCGGAGGCACTTGCTGACTCAGAGGCAGATACTGAAGCCGATGCGCTTGCTGAAGCCGACTCAGATGCTGAAGCGGATGTGCTTGCTGATTCTGACGCAGATGTTGATGCTGACTCAGATGCGCTTGCTGATTCTGACGCAGATACTGAAGCCGATGTGCTTGCTGATTCTGACGCAGATACTGAAGCCGATGTGCTTGCTGATTCTGATGCAGATGCTGACTCTGATGCGCTTGCTGATTCTGATGCAGAGACTGAAGTTGATGTGCTTGCTGATTCTGATGCAGATACTGAAGCGGATGTGCTTGCTGATTCTGATGCAGATACTGAAGCGGATGTGCTTGCTGATTCTGATGCAGATGCTGAAGCGGACGCACTTGCTGAGGCTGACGCAGATGCTGACTCTGATGCACTTACTGATTCTGATACAGATACTGACTCTGATGCGCTTGCTGATTCTGATGCAGATGTTGATGCTGACTCTGATGCACTTACTGATTCTGATACAGATACTGACTCAGATGCGCTTGCTGATTCTGACGCTGAGACTGAAGCTGACTCTGATGCAGATACCGAAGCGGATGCACTCGCTGATTCCGATGCAGATGTGCTTGCTGAGACTGACGCAGAAACTGAGTTTGAAACAGACTGTGATTCTGAGACAGAGGCACTTGTTGATGCAGACTCTGAATTTGAAACTGATTGTGATTCACTGATTGAAGCACTTACAGATGTACTTTCAGAATTAGATACTGATTGTGAGCCTGAAACAGATGCACTCAATGACGCCGATTCACTCAATGATGCTGAGTTAGATGTTGAAATTGATTCACTAGCTGAAATGAAGCTTGAAGCCGAGTTCGAAATAGATTCTACAGTTGAAATGATTGCAGAAATTGAAGCACTGAAGGCTTGAGACTGGCTTTCAAATACAGAAGCACTCAATGAGCTTGATGTACTCAATGATTCTGATTCAGAAGCTGAAACTGACGCACTTGTACTTCGAGATTCACTCAATGATGCAGACTCACTAGCTGAAATTGACGCACTTACTGACGCTGACTCTGAGTTTGAGACTGACTGTGATTCGCTTACTGATGCACTTACTGATGCTGACTCTGAGTTTGAAACAGACTGTGATTCTGAAACTGATGCACTCTCTGATGCTGATTCTGAGTTAGACACTGATTGTGATTCTGATACAGAAGCACTTTCTGATGCTGACTCTGAGTTTGAAACAGATTGTGATTCTGAAACTGATTCACTTACTGACGCTGACTCTGAGTTAGACACTGATTGTGATTCTGATACAGATGCACTTTCTGATGCTGATTCTGAGTTTGACACTGACTGTGACTCAGACACTGACGCACTTTCTGAAGCGGATTCGGAATTAGACACTGATTGTGATTCTGATACAGATGCACTTTCTGATGCTGATTCTGAGTTTGACACTGATTGTGATTCTGATACAGAAGCACTCTCTGAAGCGGATTCTGAGTTAGATACTGATTGTGATTCTGAGATTGATTCACTTACTGACGCTGACTCTGAGTTTGAAACAGACTGTGATTCAGAAACTGATGCACTCTCTGAAGCGGATTCTGAGTTTGAAACAGACTGTGATTCTGAAACTGAAGCACTTTCTGAAGCGGATTCAGAATTTGAGACAGACTGTGATTCTGAAACTGAAGCACTCTCTGACGCTGACTCTGAGTTAGACACTGATTGTGATTCTGATACAGAAGCACTTTCTGACGCTGATTCTGAGTTTGATACAGACTGTGATTCAGAAACTGACGCACTCTCTGAGGCTGATTCTGAGTTAGACACTGATTGTGATTCACTTACTGACGCACTTTCTGACGCTGATTCGGAGTTTGATACAGACTGTGATTCAGAAACTGATGCACTTTCTGACGCTGATTCTGAGTTTGATACAGACTGTGATTCAGAAACTGACGCACTCTCTGAGGCTGATTCTGAGTTAGACACTGATTGTGATTCACTTACTGACGCACTTTCTGACGCTGATTCTGAGTTAGATACTGATTGTGATTCTGAAACTGATTCACTTACTGATGCTGACTCTGAATTAGACACTGATTGTGATTCACTTACTGACGCACTTTCTGAGGCTGACTCTGAGTTTGAAACAGACTGTGATTCAGAAACTGATGCACTTTCTGACGCTGATTCTGAGTTTGATACAGACTGTGATTCAGAGACTGATGCACTTTCTGACGCTGATTCTGAGTTAGACACTGATTGTGATTCTGAGACAGACGCACTTGTTGATGCTGACTCGGAATTAGACACTGATTGTGATTCGCTTACTGATGTACTCTCTGAGGCTGACTCGGAATTAGAAACAGACTGTGATTCACTTACTGACGCACTCTCTGAGGCTGACTCTGAGTTTGAAACAGACTGTGATTCAGAAACTGATGCACTCTCTGAGGCTGATTCGGAGTTTGATACAGACTGTGATTCTGAGACAGACGCACTTGTTGATGCTGACTCTGAGTTAGACACTGATTGTGATTCTGAGACAGACGCACTTGTTGATGCTGACTCGGAATTAGACACTGATTGTGATTCGCTTACTGATGCACTCTCTGAGGCTGACTCGGAATTAGACACTGATTGTGATTCGCTTACTGATGCACTCTCTGAGGCTGACTCGGAATTAGAAACAGACTGTGATTCTGAAATTGATTCACTTTCTGAAGTAGAAACTGAGTTTGATTCGGATTGTGATGTCGATGTTGATTCACTTTCTGAAGTCGAAACTGAGTTTGACTCGGATTGTGATGTCGATGTTGATTCACTCTCTGAGGTAGAAACTGAATTTGACTCGGATTGTGATGTTGATGTTGACGCACTTTCTGAAGTAGAAACTGAGTTTGACTCGGATTGCGATGCTGACGTTGATTCACTTTCTGAAGCTGAAACTGAGTTTGATTCGGATTGTGACGCTGACGTTGATTCACTCTCTGAGGTAGAAACTGAATTCGATTCGGATTGTGACGCTGACGTTGATTCACTCTCTGAAGTTGAAACTGAGTTTGACTCGGATTGTGATGTGCTTACTGATGCACTTTCTGAAGTAGAAACTGAGTTTGACTCAGATTGTGATGTCGATGTTGATTCACTCTCTGAAGCTGACTCTGAATTAGACACTGACTGTGATTCTGAAACAGATGCACTCTCTGAAGCTGAGGCTGAGTTTGATTCAGATTGGGACTCAGATACTGAAGCACTCTCTGATGCTGAGGTTGAGTTCGACTCGGATTGAGACTCAGATACTGAAGCACTCTCTGATGCTGAGGTTGAATTTGACTCAGATTGAGACTCACTTACTGAAGCACTTTCTGATGCTGAGGCTGAGTTTGATTCAGATTGGGACTCAGATACTGAAGCACTCTCTGATG
>ERZ837590.1225-NODE-1225-length-14337-cov-14.700462_pt1 | contig 14337 bp, 8 predicted proteins | sample MGYA00519573_ERZ837590 | MGnify/ENA primary metagenome ERZ837590 (study PRJEB31850, sample SAMEA3708820) | human gut metagenome | biome: human gut; feature: human-associated habitat; material: faeces | place: China | collected 2014 ... | reverse complement strand
CTTGGGGGCTGTCAACGAAAACCTCTAGATACACGGTTCCGGGCGTATCTATATACCTTTGACCTGCGGTTTTGTTGAGTTTAGATATGAAGGACGGTGGATTTACATGTAGCGGTGACATTTCCCGAGGGAACACTTTGTCACGGTGGAGTGAGCCTACAGGATATTACTTCGGTAACGACTCATTTGCACCTATATATAGGTCGAGATCGGGCTTCCGCGGCAGATTCGGGTGTGGATGGTTAAGGCCGGTCCGGCCTTTGTCTCGATCTGTAACATCTAGAGAACATTTTCTCCCCTATCTGTTACAGATTGAGATATTACGCAGAGACCCCAGCTCGCGTCTCATCCTGTAACAGTAAGAACGGTTTTCCGCCCCTTCGTGTTACAGATGGAGACATTTCTCAGCTAACCCGACTCTATATCTCAATCTGTAACATCTACGCCAGTATTCTGCTTCTACCTGTTACAGATTGAGACAAATGGGCAGGGCCCATTCTTTCATCTCGATCCGTAACAGGTGGGAGCGAATTGGTCGCCTTGGTGTTACAGATGTAGATGAACCAAAGACGGGATGGACGACTAGTCCGAAGGCGCATCGACCTAAAAGAAACAGGCCCGAGCCTTGAACATACCGAACTTGAGTCTCGAATCGACGACTGGCAGACCGCTGCGCAGGCAAACAAATTCCCGAGCGATAAGATTCACCAGCGACGCCATTTTGATTTGACCGGCAGCAGATCTTCAACGAACCGACCGGTCCATTCATTTGGCTCCAATCCGCGAATCTCGAAGATAGCCTCGAAATCCTCCTTGCTGAGACGATGGCCAAAACGTGTATTCAACCACATCTCGGATTCTGCCCGCCAGTTTTTTTCGCGAGCCGGAGTCATCGAGCGAACAATCTGGGAAGACACGTCGGCCCACTCTCCATCGTCATCCTCATATCGCTCTCTACCGAGAATGCTTTCGACCTGGGGGTCGAGCATGCCGAAGAGACTCGAAATGTCACGTCGCCCGCTCGGCCGCTTGACGGGAACAGGGATAACATCCTCGGCAAAAAGCTCATCAAGCGGAATATCGACCCCATCCCAGCCGAGACCGATAAAAGGGCGCTTCGAGATATCATCTGGGTCCGAGAAGCGGATATGCAGGCACTCAGTCTCGAGGACCCAATTGCCCACCAAGACAAGCTTCCCGTAATGTGGCATCGGAGAATCCAGCCACGCCACCGCGTAACGTCGTTCTTCGGTCGACGGAAACTGATCGATATCGATAATTGTCGGCATCTCAACGCCCCAATCAGAAAGCAACTGGAATCTGGGGCTACTCCGTTCCCTGGATCACGGTCAGCAAATCCTCATAGCTGTGCACCACGTCATAACGCACGTCCTCGTCCGAGAACTCATTGAAGAGCTTGCGGGCGCAGGCGATCTTTCCGCGCTCGATATCGCGCAGCGTGAGGCTGTCCATGCTGCCCTTGGTCTCCGCGACGAAGAACACGTGGCGCACGCTCCCCTTCTCGAACGCGATGGCCCAGTCGGGCGCGTAGTTGCCCACCGGCGTCGGAATCTTGAAAGACCGTGGGAGCTTGGCGTAGACCGCGACCTTGCCCTCTGCAGAGTCGAGATCTCGTGCGAAATCGCGCTCACCCTCGGAATCCCAGAACACGTAGTCCTGGATGCAGCGGCTCGTCTCCAGCGCACGGCCGACGTTCTCGGGCATGCGCTCGGCAAAGATGGTGGAATCGTACCGCTCGTCAAGCTTGTGGTACGCAATGTGGTCGACCACCATCGTCGCCTTCTCGGCAAGGATGCAACGGGAGACCTTGGCGATAAACTCCTCGGGGTTATCGCGGAACATGCGGAACTTGACGGGGGCGATGCCCTTCAGGATCGCCGCTGCGCTTCTGCGCGTAATGCGCGCAGCGGTCGCGACTTCGCCCAGCAGGTCGTACGTCACGCCAGAGGCGTCCTCGCCCACCTCGTAGTCGCGCCTCGTGGTATCGCCGAACGATTCGCCGCGCTCAAGATTCTCCCGCGTCTGGGTCGAGCGCTGCGCGGCGGTCGTCATGACGTAGGACGCCTTGGCCACAAACAGTTCGCGGTTAATGCGGTCGATCGCCTTGGCGCGCAACTCCTCATCATCGAAATCGACGGTGTAGGAATGTTTGGAGTTGATCTTGTTCCACAGCTCCTGGAACTCCGCCCGCGCGAAGTTGGCGTTGAGCGGGTTTTCGCGAACCTTGGGCTCGTTGCCGTTACGGATGTAGTCGTCGAGCGCATGCTCGTCGTAGACGCTCATCACCAGCGCTTCGATATCCTTGCGATAGGCATAGAGATGCTCGGGCAAGTCGTCATCGGTAACGGACGTGAGCCCCGATTCCTTGAACTTTTGCGTGGGCACGCCCTCGCGATCGATGAGGCCGTGCTGTACGAGCGCGAAGTAGACATCGTGCGCGTCTTCCTGCGTGAGCGCATAAGTCTTCTCCTCGTCCGCCTGAACGGCAAAGCCCTTGAGGAACTCCTCCGTGACCGCCTTGGGACGCTCACGCAGGGCATCGTTGATGTCCTTCTGCAGGGACTTCGTGAAGTCGCTGTAGCTCTCGCTGGCGATGACGGTGAGCGTGTTGACGCGCTGCACCTCCTGCTCGCCCAGCGCCTCCAGGTCCTGTCGCTCGCCCTCCCGGTTCACGCACAGGCGCAGGCCGCGGCCCACCTCCTGGCGCTTACCGGTCTCGGAGTCGGAATGCTTGAGCGTGCAAATCTGGAACACGTTGGGGTTGTCCCAGCCCTCGCGCAGGGCGGAGTGGCTAAAGATAAAGCGCGTGGGCTCATCGAACGACAGCAAGCGCTCCTTGTCCTTGAGGATGAGATCGTAGGCGCTCTCGTCATCGGACTCATCGCTGTTGCGCTTGAGCTTGGAGTCGATCAGGCGACGACTCCTCTTGTCAATGGAGAAGTATCCCTTATGGGTCTCATGTGCATCGATGCCGCGCAGCCATTCCAGATAGCGACGGCGCGCCTTCCCGAGACCCGCATCGAGCGAGGCGTCAAGGTTCTGCTGCCCGCGGCCGTACTCGTCGATGGCGCGCGCGTACTCCTCCTCAAAGATTCGGCCGTACTCGCCCAGGCCCTCCTCGCCGTCATCATCGTAGACACGGTACTTGGCGACCTCGTCGATAAAGAAGAGCGACAGGCACTTGATGCCGCGCGCGAACAGCGCCTCCTCCTTCTCCAGATGGCTTTTGATGGTCTCGCGGATCTGCACTCGGCGCATGTCGCGATCGGAAGAATCGCCGTAAACGTCGCCGCGGCAGAGCTCGATGCCGTTGAGGAACTTGACGTAGCCCAGCTGAACATCGCTGTCCGGGACGATCTCGGACACGGTGAACCCGTCGCGGTACGCCTCGAGCTCGCCGGACGCGGGATAGATGTCGTCCTGCTCGTAGAAGCCCTGCGCACGTTTGGAGATGGACCCCGAGGCGTTGAGTTTCTTGAACTCGATGACCGCCTGGGGCGGCTTATTCTTGGAAATCTTGATGTCCTGAAGATACAGGTAGCCGTCGGTTCCGCGCATGTTCTTGAGTTCGAAGCCCTTGACCTCGATGCGCTTGACCAGGCGCTGGTTGAATGCGTCAAGCGCATCCAGCACGTAAACGGCATCATGGGTAACCTTGTGGGTGGCGGAATAGTTGAGACACGCGATGGGACGGAAACGGGCGATGCCGGCCTGGGTGGCATTGCCGCCCATCTTCTGCGGCTCGTCCAGGATGACGATGGGGTTGTTGGCGGCGATCACGTCGATGGGGCGACGGCTCGCGAACTCATCGCGCTCGGAATACATGATACGGGCCTCCTTGGAGCGCCCGCCCTCCTTCATGGACGTATTGAACGCCTGCATGTTGATGACCATGACGTTGATATCGGAACTCGCCGAGAACCGGTCGATGTCGCCCAGGCGAGCGCTGTTGTAGACAAAGTAGCGGATGGCCTTGCCGTACTGCTCAAAAAAGTGCTGCTCGGTATTCTTGAGAGACTTGTAGACGCCCTCGCGAATGGCAACGGACGGCACCACGATGATGAACTTGGTCCAGCCATAGAGACGGTTGAGCTCGAGCATGGTCTTGGTATAGACGTAGGTCTTGCCCGTGCCCGTCTCCATCTCCACGTCAAGGTTTACCGGAGCGGGACCAGTGGCAAGCGACGAAGACTCGACGATCCGATTGCGGCGCTGTACCTTGTGAATGTTCTCGAGCAACGTGGCGGACCCAAGGGCGATGGGGGCATTCGCGTAGCCTTCAGATGCCTGGACCTGCGTCTCAAAGCCCGGCAGCGCCTCGGTGCCGTCGCCGTCCGCCGCGCGACCAAGGTCGCGCAGATAGGGCGAGGCGCCAGAGTTAGGCTGACCGGCGAAGACATCGGTCACCGCACGAGCAGCCTCAGTCTGATAAGGCTGGATTTTAAACTTGAACTGCATCCGGATCTCCTAGATCACCTTACGGATGGTGTCGGGACTGAAGGTTTTGAAGAGCTCCTCGAGGTTTGCCACGGCGGCATCGTTGGAAAAGCATGCGTCGCGGAAGACGGCGTAGAGCGGGCGCTCCTTGGCGATGGCCTCCAATGCCACGGTATCGACATCCTCGTCAAAACAGGCGATAAGCTGGCCGCCGTTGACGTCGAAGCACGCCTTGCCGCCGATTTCGCGCTCGACGATCTTCGCGGAGTACTCGATGCGAAACGCCGGCAGGACCTGGAAGAGGAGGTCAAGCGGCAGGGCGTCCTCAGCGGAGTTGTCGGTGAAGAGGTCGAGCGCGGCTTGCTCGTACTGCCCCGGCGCGGCGTACTCGTCCTTGAAGCAGGACTCATCCACGCGCAGCACACGGAAGCCGATGTCGGGCACGGGCTTGGGCTCGGCGCCAAGCTCAAGCTGCCTGCTGGCCTCATCGACCTCGGCCCTGATCTTCTCGCCTGCGCGGCGGATGCGCTCCTCGCCGACGTTACAGATCGTGGTGTAACCTTCCTTTCCTGCTTCGGTTGCTTCATCAACAACCTCCGGAAGCTGGACCATAATGAACCGACGCTTGCCACCGTCAGCAGCGTTCAAAGACATGACGGCATCGGCCATAGTCGCTGAACCAGAAAAGAAGTCCATTACCAAGGAGTCTTTTGAAGAGCCGATTTCAAGAATGCGGTTCATGAGAGCAGGGGGCTTGGGAAAGCTCATAACGTTCGATCCAAATAGCTCTTTAATTCGCTTCTTTCCATAGTCGTTGTTAAACTCCGCATCAGCCTGAAGTGACTTTGCCATCGTGAAGGCGGCAGAACCTTCCTCAAGATAATCCTTACGATACACACGCCACTCATTACCACACGGTTCGCCGAATAAATAGTTATTCTCTGATTGAATTTTCGATTTTGACCAAGTCCAACAAGTTGGAGTTCCGTCTGCGGCAAGCGGGAGACGTTCTACTGAGTGAGCTTCATCTTTCTCAAGGGCAACCGAGCCATCAGCCGGGGATATCCATAAAGGAAAGTAGAGGTTTGGACGTGTTTGCGGATTAAAGCTTTGATTTCGATTTCTTAAACCAATTGCCCTATATGAGCCCTTGTCATCTTTTCGGTCGTACTCAGACAACATCCTGGAATCTTTGGGGATTAGGTTTAGCGAGTTTCCACATGTATAGTTTTTGACCCAGATAAGGACCGGCTCGATTGTTTTAGCAATATAACGGTCAAGATTTCTACCACGAGGATTGACCTGCACATACAGCTTTCCCACATAATTGCCCGAGCCGAACAGTTCGTTACCTATCTTAAGCAGATTTTGCTCCTCGTTGTCATCAATCGAGATGAAGATCGCGCCATCATCGCTCAGCAGGTCCCTGGCCAGCATCAACCTGGGGTACATCATTGAGCACCAGTCGGAGTGGAAGCGGCCGTTTGACTCAGGGTTGGCCACCAGGCGGCCGCCCTCCTCGTCGTACTCGCCGCTCTCGGCATCGTATTCCGCGCGTGTCTTGGAGAAGTCGTCGTCGTAGACGAAGTCGTGGCCCGTGTTGTAGGGTGGGTCGATGTAGATCAGCTTCACCTTGCCGGCGTAGGTCTCGCGCATGATCTTGAGGGCCTCGAGGTTGTCACCCTCGATGTAGAGGTTCTCGGTGGTGTCCCAGTCCTTGGACTTCTCGGGGCAGGGGCGCATGGTCTTCTTGATGGGGCGGCGCGCTTCGAGCTTGGCCTCGCGCTTGCCGGGCCAGGTGAACTGGTAGCGTTCCCGCGGACCGTCAACGACCTCGCCGGAGAGGTCATCGCGCAGGGCATCGAAATCGACGGCAAGCGTGACCTTGCCGTCTGCGTCCATAGCTTCGGTCACCGCATCGGGGAAGAGCGCAGCGATCTTGGCGATGTTCTCCTGCGTGAGGTCGGGAGTCTCCTGACTGATCTTATCCATGACTGCTACTCCTCCTCAAGCCGTCTAAGCTCGGCCTGTTTCCGTTTCATCTGTGCAAACAGCTCGTTCTTTCGAGCTATTTGACGTTCTCTGCGGACCTTGGTATCGAGCGCGAAGACCTCAGCGCGCAGCCCGTCTATTTTCTCACGGCGATCAATTCTCGCCCAGACGTCGTGACCATCGAATTCTCCCAAAGCGACTTGAGCGAGCATGGAATCCCACACCATGTCGAGGTCGAAACCGTTCAAGGCAAGACGCTCGATATCCCGTGTCTCCAGCAGACGGCCCTCCTCGCAAATCGCGATATCGCCGGATCCGCTGTCGACAATCACTGCCTTGTTGGGCGTCGCGTTGCTCACCAGGCGCACGGCGCGCTCGGGCACCCGCTCGCCTTTGGGATCGATCCTTAGCACGAGTATCTCGTGCACCGCCTTGCCGTCGGCGATATTGGTCGTTGCCGGTTTGATGGAGTTTGCGACGACAATCGCCGCCACGCCGCCCGTAAGGTCGCGCCGGGTGGCGGCATCGACGTCCATGTGGCGGTAGAAGGCCTCTTTGGGCAGACGCCTGCCCACCTCGGTTGTTGCCGGAAGTCCTAGCATGGTTTTTTCACCACCAGGAAGCACACCAGCTCAAAGTCGTCGATACCCTCGATGTCGTTTTCCAAAAAGCCGGTCGTCCCGCCGCTGAAAAAGCTGTCGATATCGGACTCGTTTTTGCCCTCGACGATGGAGCCGATCGCACTTGCCAGCAGATCTGTTTGGGCGGCCATGTCGCGCCCGTCTTCGGTCTGGGCATTGTAGGCACGGCACAGGTCTTCGACCGGCTCCTTGACGCCTCGGCAGATTCGCCTCATCTCGTCCAGGATGTCCTTGGGCGTGGCGTAGCCATGCAGAATCGACCCATCCTCGCCAACGTACACCAGGTAGAAGGGGTGGATGGGATTGCCGGAAAGGCGATCGATGTTGCCGTTCGCGTTGCGCAGCACAAATATCGTGCCCGGCTCTTCGCCGGCGGCGACCGCCTCGATGCCGTATGGGACGTTTTCGATATCGGGATGCTCCTTCCGGTACTCGACCAAGTCCATACGGAAGTCGTTGAGGCCGAGGTCGGTGATGGAGATACCACTCTGCGCGTCCTCAAGGTCGACGACCTCGTCCTTCATGCGCTCGAGCTGCTGGCGACGGTATTCCAGGTCGCCCTTCTCGTCCTCGTTGATGTAGTCGTCGTCGCCCGTCGACGCCATAACCAACGCATGCATCTTGTTCTCCACGCGCGCCTTGAGGTTGATGTACTCGTCGAGCTCAACATCGGGCCAGAAGTTGATGAGCTGGATGCAGGCGTTCTTGGAGCCGATGCGGTCGACACGGCCAAAGCGCTGCACGATGCGCACCGGGTTCCAGTGGATGTCGTAGTTGATGACGCAGTCGCAGTCCTGCAGGTTCTGGCCCTCGGAGATGCAGTCGGTCGCGATGAGCACGTCGATGTCCTTGCCCTTGAGCCTCGGATACGCGACGTCGCGGTCCTTCGACACGGGACTGAAGCAGGTGATGACTTCGTTCATGTCGTTGCGGACGCCCTCGACCGAGCAGCGGGCGCTCTGCGAGCCGCCGGCGACCTCCGCCACCTCGAGCCCGTAGCGATCCTCGACATAGGCGCCGATGTTCTCGTAGAGGTAATCCGCCGTGTCCGCGAACGCCGTAAAGATCAGCAGCTTCTTGTTGCCCGGGTTTATGGGGTTCTCGACCTTGTCCGCAATAACGCGCCTGAGCTCGGCCAGTTTCGCGTCATGCTCGGCATCGATGGGAACGATGAGCTGGCGGATGTCCTCGAGCGCCTCGAGGTCCTTGAGCATATCGCGCTCCCAGCTGATCCAGTCCATGTCCTCGAGCGAGAACCTGCTCTTGGTGCCGACCGTGAAGTCGGTGTCCCCCTCCTCATACTCAAAGGTCTCGACGCCCTCGACCGACGCGCCGGACGCGCCGGCGCGATAGCCCTCAATAACCTTTAGATTGTGCCTAATGACCTCGATGATCTTGCCCAGCGTGATCTCAAAGGCGTAGACGGAGCTCTCCAGGCGCTTGAGCAGAATGGAGGACATGAGCTTGACCATTCCCTGCTCGCGGCCGCTGGTGGGAGGGCGACCATGCTCATCGGCGTACTTGGGCGCCGCGCTGGGATGGAGATAGACCGTGGGCAGGTAGACCGCGAGCGTGAGCGAGGCGAGTGTGTCGGCTATCTGCGAGTAGGTGCCCGCCTCGTCCGAGGTGGCCAGACTCGGCCGCAACGATACCGGCTTAAGCCTCTTGGGGAACGGGCCGATCGCGGATACATCGTAGTAGCGCTGCACATGTCTGCGCGAGCGCGCGACGGTAACGCGGTCGAGAATCTGGAAGAAGTTGAAGTCGAGCCGATCCGTCAGCGCCGTCGTGGTCCTATCGGCCGCGGGCAGCTCGGACCAGTCGCGAAACGCCCCCTGCGCATCGCGGAATACCTGATCGACCGGCTTGTCGAGTCCGAGCTTCTTCGACCACGCATCAGAATCGCCCTGATAGGCGAGCTTGAGCTGGTTGTGCAGATCGCGGAACCTGTTGTTGACGGGAGTGGCCGAAAGCATCAAGACCTTCGTCTCGACTCCGTCCTTGATGACCTTGTTGAGGAGCCTCTCAAAGCGATTGCCCTGCGTCTCGTCCTCGACCTTGGACGAGGTGTCTGCACCGTTGCGGAAGTTATGGGACTCGTCGATGACGACGAGATCGTAGGCGCCCCAGTTGAACTTCTCGAGGTCGTTGCCCTCGACCGTCAGTCCCTTGTCACGGGACAGATCGGTGTGGTAGAGCACGTCGTAGCGCAGGCGATCGGCGGCGATGGGGTTGTTGACGTAGTTCTTTTTGTATGTGAGCCAGTTGTCGGAAAGGCGCTTGGGGCAGAGCACGAGCACGTTGCGGTTGAGCAGCTCATAGTACTTAATGACCGCGAGGGCAGTGAACGTCTTGCCCAAGCCGACGCTGTCTGCGAGGATGCAGCCGTTGTAGGTCTGGAGCTTGTTGATAATGGCAAGCGCTGCGTCCTGCTGGAAATCGTAGAGCAGGTTCCAGACTTTGCTCTCCTTGAAGCCGGTCCCCTCTTTTGCAAGGTCATCCACCGAGACGTCCTCGAGGAACTCACTGAAGATACGGTAGAGCGCTGCGTAGTAGACCAGCTCGGGCGGGTTCTCGCGATACATTGTGGAGATGGAGTCGATTACCGCTTGGGTAACGTCCTCAAGCTCGCCCGAATCCCAGGCGGCATTGAACTGGCACAGGTACTGGCGCGCCATGTCCCCCGGGATACCCATAGTCATGGTGAGCTGCTTGCTGGGCGTTGTGCCCAGGGCGGACGTCGTCAGGCCCTCGATAGGCTGGAACGCCGCAGGCTCGGCACTGTCAACGACGAGATAGCCACCGGCCGCGCGATTGGCGTCCCGGTATGAGCGAAACTCTGCCTTCTGCCTGATCCACTCGGCACATTCGCGAGCGACGGCCTTCTGCCTGAGTTCGTTTTTGAGCTTGATCTCGAGGTCCGTGCCGCCGATGCTGCTCTCGCGGCCCATGCGCGGGATGTAGTATTCACGCTGCTCCTTTTGGGCCTTGACGGATAAGAACGTCGGCTCCGTATAGATAAATCGAAAGGAATCGCAAGACTCCAGCTGCTTCTTGAGCTCGCCATATCCATAAATCGAGAACAGTGCCGCGGCAACCGAAATACGGTCACCGTTATTGATTGCTTCAATAAGACCATCTTTAAGCAGCTCGTTTTGGTTATCAAAGCTCTTCAGGTTCATAAAACGCCTTTCGAATGCAGCGTCTGGGAACAAAATGCTCGGCGCCGCTTCTTGCATCGCTGTCGAGCCTTATCGGCACTTAAGCTATCAGTCTAAACCGAGACATGCAAAACGCCTTGCGGGGATGTCAATTATTCGGTCAGCGCGGTACCACAAGTATGGGGATTGGCGTGCGACTTTCATCTCAATCTGTAACACCTAGACCGATATCCCTCTCCTGTCTGTTACAGATCAAGATAAATGGACCGATCCTCGACCTTTCGTCTCGATCTGTAACAGCTAGAAACGATTAAGCCGTCTTGGCGTTATAGATTGAGACAAATTGGGGAACGAGACGGACGTCGAGCCCGATAACTCACCAAAATAAGAAACGGGCTCTGCTCCACAAGGGAACAGAGCCCGAAACTCTCATGGAGCCAGTGACAGGAATCGAACCTGCAACCCACTGATTACAAATCAGTTGCGCTACCGTTGCGCCACACTGGCACGCTTGGCGCTTTCGCGCGAAGCCAGTTAAGAATAAAGGAATTACGGACGGGGCGCAACAGACCCTTCGACCGATCACATCTCAAAACTATTCGTCAGAACGAATAGTTTTAATTACAATGGAATAGAAAAACTATTCGTTCTGGCGAAGGGTTTCGCGATGTTAACTACAAAGGAAGCAGCCGAGCTGCTCGGCATCACCCCGCGCAGGGTGCAGGAGCTCATTAAGAACGGCGCGCTGACCGCCCGCAAGGCTTCTGGCGTGTGGCTTATCGACAAAGACAGCGTAGACACGCGACTCCGCTCCGCAACCAAAAGAGGGGGACGGCCTCGTCGCGGGCATGGGAAAAGCGAAATCGCATTTACCCTCATGAACCGCACGCACGAAGTGGCCCAGCTGGTCTACAGCAGATCACGGAAAGACTTCACCCACATCGGCGCCGACGTCGATCGTGCCCACGCCCCTATTGGAGTTTTTACTCCCAGCAAACCTGTATCGCTCGACTCCTTCCGCATCTGGTGGCGCGGCCGCGGTATCCCGCTCGCACGCATTGGGCTAGCCTCCCTGCTTGCAGAAGCCGCAGTTGATGTTCCCGATGAACTCGTACAGCGAAATCTTGGCCTCTCCTTATCCGACCAGTATTGGATTAGACCCCAAGGCTCCGGTCTCGCGTGGAAAGATATTAACTTCTTCAATAATGCTTTTGACGACGTCTCTCTGTCCATCGCGCCCTTCGCCCCAGAGGGTAAGGCAGCTGCTGCAAAGCCCGACAACACCTCGGACGGCAATCTTCAAAAGTATTGGACGTGCGAGGGTGACCGTCGAATCCTCCACAAAGCAGGTGCACATCTAAACCAGGAACCTTATAACGAGCTGGTGGCGACTGCACTTCACCGTCGCATCCTAAACGCTTGCGATTATGTACCCTATTCGCTCGAAGGCGCAGGTACTTCTGCCCTGAGCACATGCGATGTCTTCTTAACTGACGAAGAAGAATATGTCCCTGCGTTCTATGTAAACCAGCACGCAAATGCGGACGACCGGCTAACCGACTACGAGCGATATGTAGCAAACTGCGAAGAGCTCGGGGTGACAGGCGTCAAGGATGCCCTTGACCGCATGATTGTATGCGACGACATCATCGCCAACTATGACCGCCATTGGCGTAACTTTGGCCTTGTACGAAACGTCAACACGCTAACCTGCAGACCTGCCCCCATCTTCGATTCGGGCTCATCGCTCTGGTGCAACATTTCTCTTGAGGAGCTTCGGGCAGGAGAGCACAGTTTTACCAGCGCGCAGTTTCATTCAAGCCCCGCGAAACAAATGCTGCTTGTTGAGGATATGAGCTGGTTTGACGGCGACAAACTCGAAGGCTTCGTTGACGAGGCACTCGAGATTCTGTCCAGAAACGACGCGCTCACGGCAAGGCTGCCATATCTAAAAGAGGCACTTACATGGCGCCTCCGTAGAATGATCGACATCGCTGAATGGAGTTAGCGAGACAGCGTCGCACCGTCAGCTCCCCTACCTCCCGCGGAGGGCCTTGAGCTTTGCCAGGGCATCGGGGCTCAGGCGGCTGCCCAGGGTCATCTTGATCTGCGGAGCTTCCTCTGCCTCGTGAACGTCGTTATCGATCTGCTTGATCTCGTCCACCAGCATGCGGCTCGAGATGCGCGTGACTCCCTTGCCCATGACGACGGCCTGGATCGTGCCGTCGCTCGACACCACGGAGCACGCGCGACCTTCCTCGCGCGCCTCAATGCAGAGCTTCTGCACCACGGTATCGGCAGAGACACCCGTCGGCGAAAACTCGATGCGCACGCCACGGGCCGGCAGGTTGGGGCGCTCGCTGGAGATATTGCCCGCACCGTCGAACACGATCACGGCCTCGTAGCGGCCCTGGGCAAAGGCGGCGACGTCGTTGATGAGGGCGGTGCGCGCCATATCGTGAACGTCGCTGGAATATGGATCGTCGGAATGGTCGTACACGAGCTTTTCGTAGCGCGGCGTGCAGTGGATCACGTTGTAACCGTCAACCACAAGCAGCTCGGGCTTGTTGGAGTGCACCGTCGAGACCGGATCGGCGATGGCCTGCGCAAACGCATTGCCGCCCACGCCATAGGTCGCGGCCGAAACAATCGGCTTGGCCGAGCCCTCGCCAAAGCGCTTGGCCTTGGACTTGGCGCGGTTCTTCTTGGACATGCGCTACTCCTCCCCCATGAGCTCGCCGGCGTTGCGACGCAGCCACTCAAAGCACAGCGCCGTGGTCGCCTGGGCAACGTTGAGGCTCTCGGTCATGCCGCGCTGGGGAAGCTTGGTTAAAAAGTCGCATTTCTCGAGCACCAGACGCGAGATGCCATCACCCTCGGAGCCCATGACGAGCGCCACGCGGCCCTCGAAGGGAGCATCCCAGCAGCTGCCCTCGGCGTGCTCGGAAGCGCCGCCCACCCAAAAGCCAGCGGCCTTAAGATCGTCGAGCGCACGGGCGATGTTGGGCACCTGCGCGATAGGCAGATGCATGACGGCGCCGGCTGAAGTCTTGTAGCTGCCCACGGTCACGCCGGCGGCACGCTTGTTGGCGATGATGACGCCCGCGGCGCCCACGACCTCGGCAGAGCGCACGATGGCGCCAAAGTTACCGTCATCGGTCACATGGTCGAGCACGATGACGAGCGCCGGACTGTCGCCCGCGCGGTCGAGAATATCGGCGACATCGGCATAGGGGAAGTTGCCAACCTCGAGCGCGATGCCCTGGTGAGCGCCATGGCTCGACAGTGCGTCGAGCTGCGCGCGCTGCACATACTTAATGCGGACGCCCGCGGCGTTGAGGTCGTCGACCAGACGAGACAGAGCGGCATCGCGCTCCCCGCCCTCGGCAATGAGCGCGCACTTGACGGGAAAACCGGTGCGCAGCGCCTCGGCGGCAGCACGACGACCTTCGATAAACTCGCCCTTGGGAACCTGGACGTTATCGCGGCTACGCTCGCGCTGGCCCTTGGGAGCGGCAGCGCGGTCGTTGCGGCGAATCGGACGCGAGCCAGAAGCAGCCTGCTTGCCCCCACGCGATGCACGCTTGCGATTGTCGGCCATATAACGGCCTCCTTAAATAGATAACGAACAAGAATCGACCGTCCGAGCCACGGCACCTTGCCTTTCAATCGTCGGGCATGACCACCAGGTCTATGCCCTCCTCTTTCAAGGCAATCTGCCGCACCTCGAACGGTCGACAAATACTAGAGACTCTTAATACGGGTGCCAGCGGCAGTATCCTCGATCGTCAGCCCGAGGTCCTTGAGCTGGTCGCGGATGGCGTCGGCCAGATCCCAGTTCTTGGCGGCGCGGGCCTCGGCGCGGGCCTCGAGAATCTTGGCAGCGGCCTCGTCCACGTCGTCACCCGTGTAGGCGACTAGGCCGGCGGCAACGCCCAGCAGGCCCAGCGGCAGCTCGACCTTGGGCTCGGGAAGCTCAACGCCAAATGTGTCGAGCAGCTCGACCAGCGTATCGGCGGCGGCAAGCGCGGCGGCCTTGTCGGCAGCGTCGCCCGCCTGCTCCAGGTACTGGTTGCACTCGGTCA
>ERZ837590.1215-NODE-1215-length-14401-cov-6.507249_pt1 | contig 14401 bp, 10 predicted proteins | sample MGYA00519573_ERZ837590 | MGnify/ENA primary metagenome ERZ837590 (study PRJEB31850, sample SAMEA3708820) | human gut metagenome | biome: human gut; feature: human-associated habitat; material: faeces | place: China | collected 2014 ... | reverse complement strand
CGGCGCCAATCTTTCGAATGCCGTGGTCCTGACTGATGATGGCTCAACGCCCGTCATCGATGCCAACTGGGTCGTTACTTCTGCTTACTATAACGACAGCGGCAACCTCGAAATTCAACTCACGCACAAGAATAGCTCGGGCAACTCGCCCGACGGCCAAAGCGGTACCGACAGCTCGAGTTCCAATACGCTGGAGGACTTGAGCAACAAGGCACAGGAGTTGGGAGACAAGGCGCAAGAGCTGGGCGATACGGCACAAAACCTGGGCGACACCGCGCAGAACTTGGGCGACATGGCGACGGGTGCCTGGAATGCACTGCAAAACGGCATCTCGGGCGCGCAGGGAAACTAGCTGTTAAGCGGGCTACAGCTGCTCGGCCGGACGGTCGGGCGAGCTAAAGCCCGAGTCAAACGTAACGACGCATGAGGCATTGGGTCGGCGCTCGTGCACGATGCGCGTGACGAGCTCCAACAGCTCCTCGTCGGATATGTCAAAGTCGTCGGGACGCACCAGGTCAAACGAAACGAACCCGTCGTGCTCGTGCAGGTCGTGGATGGAAAGCGCGGGGTCGATCTGCGCTACGCCGCGCTTGACCCAGCCGCGCAGGTCATCACCGGTTGTTGCGATGGGGTCGCAGTGCAGCGTAATGCCAATGCCCATCTGGCGTTTGATATCGTGCTCGATGGTGTCCAGAATCTCGTGGTGCTCAAAGGCATCACCCTCGCCGGGCATTTCCACGTGTGCGCTGGCAAACTGACGGCCGGGGCCGTAGTCGTGTACCATGAGGTCGTGCGTGCCCAGGACCTGGGGGTACGACATGATCCTGTCGCGGATTTCCTGGACGAGCTTGGGGTCGGGCGCTTGCCCCAGCAGCGGGCTGATGGCGTCGCGCACCAGGCCCATGCCGCTGATGCAAATGAAGACGCCCACGCCCAGGCCCGCCCAGCCGTCGAGGTCAAAGCCGGTCGTTTGCGAAATAAGCGCCGCTGCTAAGACCGAGCCCGAGGTGATGACATCGTTTTTGGAGTCCTGCGCCGTGGCGATGAGCGTCTCCGAGTCGATGCGGTCGCCCAGCGTGCGGTTAAACGCGGCCATCCAGAGCTTAACGAGCATGGACGCAGCCAGTGCCGCAAGGGAAACGAGCGTGTAGGCGGTGGGGGAGGGCTTGATGATCTTGGTAACGGACTCGAGCACCAGGTTGATGCCGACGGCACAAACGAGGACGGCGACAAACAGGCCGGCGAGGTATTCGTAGCGGCCGTGGCCATAGGGGTGGCCTTCGTCTGCCGGGCGGCTGGCAAGGCGGAATCCGAGCAGGCTCACGATGTTGCTCGAGGCGTCGGAGAGGTTGTTGAAGGCGTCGGCGATGAGCGAGACAGAGCCGGCGAGCAGGCCCGCGATGCCCTTGGCCAGGCACAGAGTGATGTTGAGGCCAATGCAGATGAGGCTTGCGGCGAAGCCCGCGTTGGTGCGGCAGGAGGTATCGACCGGCTCGCCCTCGCTGCCGGGAACAAGCGTATGTACCAGCCGATTTACAAATAGCATAGCGGTCGTCCTCACAATCATGTTTAAGGGGATAGTGTAGCTCGCGCGGAGGCGCTGTGCACCGATGCTCAGAAAATGCAGCAATGGTCTGCCGGTGCTAACGAGCGAGCCTTCTCGTCTGCCTGGGTGCTCGATTTTGGGCCACATGGGTATGGGCACGTGCTTACCTGCCCGACATACTTAATGTCGACAGCCCCAGTGCAAAGGAGGACGTATTCATGGACGAGATGTTTGCCATTAAATGCCAAAACTGCGGCGGCCCTATGTACTCACACCAGGCTAAACGCAGCTTTGAGTGCGCCTATTGCGGCACGGTCGTTCCGTGGCAGGCCGATGCGGGGGAGCCCAAGAGCGCCCTGGGCATTCGCCATACGCCACTGACGGTTGTCGATGGGCTGCTTAAGCTCACGCATGTGTCGCAGCTCGAGCGCCCGGTGGACCCCGACTGGTATTTCTTTAATGAGCACTGGCGCAATCAGTCGGTTCTGGAGCATCTGCTGTGGGAAGACCGCGGCACGGCCCAGGAGTTCCAAGAGGCCACGCACGTGAGCATCCCCTGTCCCTTCTGCGGAGCGTCCTTTGAGGGCGAGTCGACCCAGCGCGTGTTTGAGTGCCCGTCCTGCGGCAACAAGATCGGTGTCGCCGACCTGCTCAAGCCGGGGACGTTTAGCAAGCGCCTGACCATGGGCGTTGGTGCGGAATATGTGCCCGAGCAGGGTATTCCCTGCGAGATAACGCCGCAGCAGGCGCGCGCCAATGCGCTTGAGCTGGTGCGCCGATATCCAGACGCCTTTGCCGGTCACGATGTGGAAGACGCGATTCAAAACGACATGATGCTCTTCTACTTCCCCATGGCGCTCGCGGACCTGCGCATGATGGCGTCCTTCCCGGGCAAGGGCCTGAGCAAGGAGACCCTGGTGTACTACGAGGTGCTCGACTGGGCATATCCCAGGGCAAACTACCTGGACGTTCGCCTTATGGGCATTCTGGAGCCATGGGACTTTGCCAAGGTTGGGTCGTTCGACCCGGCCATGCAGGAAGGCGACTTTCGCGTTGTCTCCGTCGATGCGTCCACCAAGGACCAGGTGGTCATTGACAAGCTGGCGCTCGACGTTGCGGGCAACGACGCTGAGGCTGTACTGGGGCTCAATAAAAAGAGTATCCGCACGTGGGCTTGTAAGGCCCGCAAGCACAAGGACGGCCTAGTTATGGTGCCGGTCTACTTTGTCGACCGTCCGGCAACGGATGGCCGCGATGGCGAGCAGGTGCGCATTGCCGTAAACGGCCAGACGGGCCGCGCGGCCGCGGCGGTGTTTAGCGACAAGCGCGAGACGCATATCGTGGCGCCGCTCAACCCGAGCCTGCATCTGTCCGGCGAGAGCACCGTGCACGCAACGCCCGTCGAGGTCAAATATGTTAAATCGCCGTTCCTATACCAGATCGTGCGCCGTGGAGGCGGCGAGCAACCGCGCCAGGTTGCAGCCGCCGTCGAGGGTTCCTACCGAGAAGAAAAGCCCAAACGCAAGGGATTGTTCGCTACGATCTTTGGGAAGTAGGGGAGTGGTGCTGGTTAGCGCTGTGGCGTGAAAGCCGGGGGTATGGGGCAGCTCGCAGGGGTGCGAGTTGCCCCGTTTTTTTGCGGCGAGACGTGGCGTCCGAGCTGCCGTAGAGACTTAGCTAAATGGCTATTTAGCTGCGTGAGATCGACCTTCGAGACATCGATTTCGCCCGACATTAGCTTGGGCAAAAGGACATCACGCAACTGTGCAAGAAAGCGTGACTCTTTAGCAGTTGCCAGCAGCTGTTCGTAAATCGGCTTGGTTGATAGATAGAACTCGCTGAGCTCCAAATCGTCAGGCATTGCAAAAGGCATTGCTTTGACGGTTTTGGAATTAACGGCCGTTGCGATTGAAGATGTGCTTCCCAATTTCCCATAATCAAATGAACGCAAATAAGGATAAGCGTAAGCTAGCTTTCTTTTGTCATCAGACGCAAAGCAGGCAATCGCCTCATTGGTTGTCATATTGCAACCGGCGATCTTAACTCTGCCGACCGTCAACTTAAAGCTGAGAAGTACCGAGCCTGCTGGAACCCTTCTTACGTTTTTGCCGTTCACTGCGGCGTCAGTAAGGTATTCAGAGCTATCAAGCGAATATGTCCCCGCTTCGCCCATATCCTTGATTGAAAGCCATACGTGATTATCGGCTTTGACATCAGAGAACCATTCCGGCTCTTTCCTTGGTGGGGTCTTGCCTATTCCGATTTCGTAATACGAGTCGGCTCTTCCTTCGGTCCAGTTTTCGTTTGGTGATAGTGCAGTAAATTGAGCCAACAAAAGCTCTTCTAAATAGCCATTTACTTCACTATGCACAACGCGCCGTCCACACTGTGGCTATCGTACTCGACGAAAGGAACAGCGTGGAAACTGTCATCAATACCGTGCTTTCAGAAATGCAGGGCCTTCTCGACCCGCATCAGCTCAAACATCTAGCCATTACGCTTAGACGGGCACTTGGACCGAAACAAGCGGAACCAGGACAAGATCTGCTCGCGCTCTTTCTCACCGCTAAAGAGGTCGAGGGGTGCTCTCCTAAAACCATTGCATACTATGAGGCAACCTTACGGCATATGAACACAACGCTTGCTAAGTCCTATACGCAGATTGAGAGCGACGACTTGCGCTGTTATCTCAATGATTACGAGGTGAATCGCGGTTCTAGTAAAGTCACAATCGATAATATACGCCGCATTATGTCGAGCTTCTTTTCGTGGCTTGAAGATGAGGACTACATTGTAAAAAGTCCTGTAAGGCGCATTCGTCGCGTCAAAACAGCTCAAGTAACCAAAGAGGTGCTTAGCGATGAGGAACTGGAGGTCTTGCGAGACGCCTGTGAATCCAAACGAGATCTTGCCATTGTTGATCTGCTTGCTTCGACAGGCATGCGTGTCGGCGAGCTCGTGCGTCTCAACAGGAAAGATGTCAATCTGCACGAGCGCGAATGCCTTGTAATGGGAAAAGGAAATAAGCAGCGCCCCGTTTACTTCGATGCGCGCGCTAAGCTTCATCTTACGGAATATCTTTCAAGCCGAGCTGACAAGAGTCCTGCACTATTTGTCGCGCTCGATTCCTCGGCTCGACGCATTACGGTTGGGAGCATAGAGCTCCGCTTGCGCGACCTGGGCAGAACCGCCGGCGTCAATCGCGTTCATCCGCATAAGTTTCGCCGTACGCTTGCCACCCATGCTATCGACAAAGGAATGCCTATAGAGCAGGTGCAAAAGCTGCTAGGCCATGCGAAAATAGACACCACCATGCACTACGCCATGGTGAACCAGAACAACGTGAAGGCTTCGCATAGAAAGTACTTGGAATGACGCGCGTACGACTTGGAGAGATCTGTGAACGCCTAAGCAGCGGAAAGAGCATTAAAGCCGCTGAGGTTCAGGAGTCGGGGACATACCCGGTAATCGGCGGCAATGGTCTTCGTGGATATGCAGAGCGTTACAACTTCGATGGAGAATGTGCCGTTATCGGTCGCCAAGGCGCCGCTTGCGGTAATGTCCGCTTTCATTCTGGCAAGGCTTACATGACCGAACACGCAGTCGTTGCCGTTGCAAACGAATCCAATGATTCGCACTATCTTGCCTATCTCCTGTCAACTATGAGCCTAGGACGGCTGTCCGCTCAATCGGCTCAACCTGGGCTTTCTGTTAAAACGCTTTCGAAGCAAGAAATCGACTTGCCTTCGCTCGAGAAGCAAAGGCAAGTCGTCGAAGTCATTGGTAGTATTGATGCCAAAATCGGGGTAAACGCTAAGCTAAATGGCTATTTACTAGAACTGGCCACGGCTCGTTTTGAATCCGCCTTAAAAACGAAATCGAAAACAGTTAGATTTGGCGACATTGTTGCACTTGAAGACTCAAAGAGAATCCCATTAAACAGCAGAGATCGCGAGGCTCGAAAGGGCCCTTATCCTTACTATGGCGCAACCTCAATCATGGACTACGTTGATGACTTCTTATTCGATGAGATAAGAGTTCTTCTCGGCGAAGATGGCACGGTTGTCAATTCCGAAGGCAAGCCAATCCTACAGTATGTTTGGGGAAAATACTGGGTCAACAACCATGCGCACATCCTTGCGTCTTCAGGCGAGTATTCGCTCGAAGCGATTTACGTTGCGCTGAAGCGTACGGCGATAAACCAAATCGTTACAGGTGCTGTGCAAATGAAAATTAGCCAACGAAACTTAAAGTCCCTTGAGTTGGAGATGCCGAGCTCGGAAGAGCTTGGCTACTTGCAAGATCTTTTTGCTGCTTACCGCAGCAACCAAGACGAAAACACAAAACTTGCCGCTCTTCGCGACGCTTTGCTACCCAGGCTTATGTCGGGAGAGATTGACGTTTCGAAAGTTGATCTCACGCAGCTAAATAGCCATTTAGCTTAGTGTTAATGGCTATTTTTTGATCAAGCGACGAAAGAAAGCTTCCGATTCTCCGCTGTTTCTCAATGCTGGGAAGCGGGAACTTGTAATCGAGAATCCATTCAGGCTTCACTCGTTGATGCGATCCTGAGGTTCCTGTGCGCATTCCAGACAAAGCGTTTGTGAAATCATCGCTCATAAGGATGTATAGCAGATAGTTGCGATCGACTTTTTCGTTGGGGCAAAGGGGCACAAACTCTGTCGAACAAACGGAATTGGCTTGAAGACTATTGATAGGCCAGATGCGCTTAAAACGCATATTAAGCTTATTTACAAGGATGTCGCCATTTTCAATATGAAGTTTGTTGCTTAATATTTCTGATCCATCAAGGATCTCGGGCTTTCTTGCGTTATCGAATGCGGGCAAGCTATAGCAGTGATAGATTGTTCCCGCATCGGGTTTAATGCTAACTTTCCGAAATGACGCAACGTTGCCGATTCGGGCACTATTACATTTCATATCCAATCGCCTCCAGATTCTTCTTAATCTGCTCCTGCAGGCGGTTGGACTCTTCAAAGCACTTTGATATTTCGCTGGTTAGGCGTGCCATCTTCTCTTCAAATGGTTCGCCGTCGTCTTCGGTTTCAGCAATGCCTACGTAGCGGCCGGGTGTCAGAATGAAATCTTGCTTGGCGATTTCATCTAAATCCGCTATGGCGCTGAACCCCTTCACGGGCTCGAACTCGCCCTTGCGGAAGGAGTCGAATGCGGATGCAACTTTGTTGATGTCCTCTTCGGTAAACTCGCGTAGTTTGCGAGAGACCATGGTGCCCATTTCGCGGGCATCGATGAATAGCGTCTTGCCGGACTGAGCCTTCTTCTTGTTCAGGATCCACAGGCACACGGGAATTTGGGTGCTGTAGAACAGCTGCCCCGGCATGGCTACAATACCCTCGACCAAATCGTCCTCTACGATAGCGCGTCGAATATCGCCCTCGCCGCTCGTCTGGCTCGAGAGCGACCCGTTTGCCAATACGAGGCCAATCTTGCCAGTGCCGTTAAGATGCCAAATCATATGCTGCATCCAAGCGAAGTTGGCATTGCCCGTGGGAGGCATGCCGTACTTCCAACGTACGTCTTCCTGCAGCGCTTCGCCGCCCCAGTTCTTGAGGTTGAAGGGTGGGTTTGCCAACACATAGTCAAACTTTTCATTCTTGTGCTGGTCGGCGCTGAAGGTGTCGGCATAGTTGCCCAAGTCAGCCTCGATGCCGCGAATGCCGAGGTTCATCTTTGAGAGCTTCCACGTGGTAGGGTTGCTTTCCTGGCCAAAGATGGTGATGTCCTGTACCACGTTGCCGCCATGGTGCTCTACGAAGGCGGCGGACTGCACGAACATGCCTCCGCTACCGCAGCAGGGGTCGTACACGCGACCGTGGAAAGGCTGGAGGATTTCCACCAGCGTGCGCACGATGCACGACGGTGTATAGAACTCGCCGGCGTTTTTGCCCTCCATTGATGCGAATTTCTGCAAGCAATATTCGTATGCGCGCCCTAACAGGTCTTTCTCGCTCTCGTTATCGGTCATTTGCACGTTTGTGAATAAGTCAACGACGTCGCCTAAGCGCCGCTTATCTAGTTCGGGACGAGCGAAGTTCTTGGGCAGCACGTCTTTGAGCTTGTCGTTCTCGCGCTCGATGGCGCGCATGGCATTGTCAATGATCTGGCCAACTTCGGGCGTATGTGCCGCCTGTGCGATATTCGCCCAACGTGCCTCTTCGGGAACGAAGAAGACATTCTGCTCCATGTAGCAGTCGCGATCTTCTTCGTCGCCGTAACCTTCTGCGACGAGTTCTAGGTAACGTTCGTCAAAACGGTCCGAGAGGTACTTCAGGAAAATAAGGCCTAATACGACGTTTTTGTACTCGGCAGCGTCCAGGTTGCCGCGCAGCACGTCTGCAGCGTTCCACAATTGGTCCTCAAAGCCAACGTCGGCCGTGTTCTTCTTGGTGTCCTTAGCCTTGCTTTTAGCCATGCTGTTTTAACTCCCTATGCTGCATTGTCGGCCCAGAGTTCGCACTGATCCATCACGGTGGCCAGTGCGAACTCCATGCCCTCTGGCGGATACTTGTGATGTTTGAGCAGGCGCTTAATTGCAACACGCATGGCAGCGCGAGCACTTTGCTTTTTCTGCCAATCGACCGTGCGCATTTCGCGCATCTTCGCAGCGAGCTCTTGCGTGATAGCGACCAGCTCGTCATTTCTTTCGCGATAATAATCAGCGACTGCTTGCGGTTGTGTTAGCGCCTCGTAAAACGCAAACTCCTCTTCGCTAAGCCCAAGCTCCTTTGCCTTTTGGTTTTCGGAAAGCATCTCTTTCGCCATCTTGAGCATTTCTTCGAATACCTCAGCGTTTGTGAGCTGTCCATTTAGATAGCTATTTACCATGCTTTGCATGAGTTCCGAGTACTTTTTTGCCTGCGTTATGCTCTTCCTGCGGTAGCCCTTGATCTGGTCGTCGATGAGTTTTTTCAACAACTCGTAAGCCAAGTTCCTCTCTTTCATACGCGAGAGGCTCGACAGAAACTTGGGATCAAAAATCGAAACCGTTTCGTCTTCCACCTTAAACAGGTCTATTACGCCATCGGTATGGACGATGTTCTGTTCGAGTAGTGCATTGATGCGGTCATTTACCTGCTTAAGGGTAAGTTTGCCTCCGTCTTTGCTGCGGGTGCCGCCCTGCTCGGTGAGCTGAAGGATGAGCTCTCGAACAACCTGGAAATAGCCAGCCTCGATGCGCTGCATGTCTGTTGCGCGACTTTTGGCGAGTCCATAGGCTTTGAGCATGACTCCTGCCTGCTCAACAAAGTCGCGGGTGGTATCTTCGTCGCCGGGTGCAAGGATATGATTTACTCCACCCGTTATGAGTTCGCTTCGACGTGCGGCGGACTCGGTGCTCATGAATTCCGAATAATCGTAACCAAACATTTTGTCGCGACAGACCGCTAGTTTTTCCAAGAACTTAGGATAGGCGGTTTTCCCGATATCCATGTCGCCGTATTTCTTTTGGTCGCGCTTGGTGTAGTCCTTCATGGCGCGTTTAAGGGCGTTAGCTATTCCTACGTAGTCAACAACCAATCCGCCAACCTTGTCTTTATACACTCGGTTTACGCGTGCGATTGCCTGCATCAGGTTATACCCGCGCATGGGTTTATACACATACATGGTGGCAAGGCTCGGCACGTCAAAACCGGTGAGCCACATGTCTACGACGATTACGATTTTGAGCGGGTCAGCATCATCCTTAAAGCGCTTTGCCATCTCCTTCACATGGGCCTTATTGCCTACGACGTCGAACCACCACTCGGGGTCCTGATTGCCCATGGTCATGACAACGCCGAGCTTGCCCTCGTCCTTCCAAGAGGGTCGCAGTTTGCATATACGTTGATATATAGCCATGGCAGCGGGGCGCGAATACGCAACGATCATTGCCTTGCCGGTGAGTTCGTGCGCACGGTTGGTCTCATAGTGCTCTACGATGTCCTGACATAGGGCATCAATGACTTCTGGTGCACCTAGAACGGCGTCTAGATTTGCAAAGTTACGCTTGCTTGCGTCAATGGTTTCGGCGTTAGCCTGCTCGGTGAGCTTTTCGTACTCATCATCAACTTTTGCAAGGATGCCCTGATCAAGCTTGAGTGCGACGACGCGGCTCTCGTAGAACACGGGTCGAGTTGCGTCGTCCTCTACTGCCTGAGTCATGTCGTAGACGTCGATATAATCGCCGAAAACCTCGCGAGTCGATCGATCTTCGGCAGAAATAGGGGTGCCGGTAAAGCCGATGAAGGTCGCATTCGGAAGGGCGCGGCGGATGAGCAACGCGGTGCCCGTGTGCTTCTTACCGTCACGGTCGTATTTCTCCTCGAACCCGTATTGTCCGCGGTGCGCCTCATCTACCATCACCACGACGTTCTTGCGCTCGGAAAGGGCGATGGCCTCTTCCTCGAACTTCTGCATGGTGGTGAAAATGATGCCGTTGGCGCGGCGGCTCGAGATCTGCTGCGCAAGATCGGCGCGGCTCTGCGCCTGAACGGGCGTCTGGCGCAGGAAATCTGAGCATCTGGAGAACTGTGCGAACAGCTGCGAGTCGAGGTCGTTGCGGTCGGTGATCACCACGATGGTGGGGCTGTCGAGTTTCTCTTCGAGCAGATGGGCAAGGAAAACCATCGAAAGCGACTTGCCCGAGCCCTGCGTGTGCCAGAAGACGCCGCCCTTGCCGTCGCCGCCGATGGCCTCATGCACGCTCTCGAGTGCCTTGTTTACCGCGAAGTACTGATGGTACCCCGCGAGGATTTTCGCGTCCTCGGAGAACAGGATGAAGTTCTTCAGGATGTCGATGAACCGCTCCTTGGGAAACATGCCATCCAGTGGCGTCTTCCAATCGGCGTACTGGGTGGCCTCGTAGTTTCCGTCGACACTCTTCCACTCCACGAAGCGCGACTCGTTTGCGGTAATCGTGCCGACTTTGGTGTGAAGCATGTCGCTGGTGAAGCAGAAGGCGTTGTACACGAAAAGCGATGGGATCTGTCGTTTGTAGTTTTGAATCTGTTGGTAGGCATCTTCGCTGTCAGCGTCGGCTCGAGCGGGTGACTTCAATTCAAAGAGAACGAGTGGAAGCCCGTTGACGAATACGATGACATCTGGACGTTTGTTGGTGCCACACTCGATGTAGGTCCACTGGTTAACAACGTGGAAGCAGTTCTTTTCGGGATTGTCGTAATCGACCAAGCGCACGATGTCCGTATGCTCTTCTTTGCCGTCAAACCAGCTTGTCTCCACACCGTTCTGGAGCATGTCCATAAAGATGCTGTTCTTGGCGATGAGGTCGCTGCCCTCGATTTCCTTTAGTTTAGTTATTGAGGCCTCAATCGCTCGTCGATTGAGCGTGGGGTTAATGCCCTCAAGAGCGGGCCCAATGACGTCAGGTAGGAAGGCGTCGTCAAACGCGTCGGAGGAACGAGCGACATCAGGTCCATAGAGGTGCTCGTACCCCAGGCTCGTTTGCAAGTGGTCAATGATGCCTTGTTCGAAAGCATCCTCATTAAATGACGTTGAGGAGCTGTAGTCGACAGCAATCATGCGCACTCCTTACCTTATGCTTCTTCGACGTTGGTGAGCCTGTCCACCATTGCATTCTAGCAGTTAATCTTGCATATATTGGTATATCTGACACCCGTTAGTTGCCATTTGACTTATCGGTTGACCGCGCCAGAATGACAATTGGTGGCAAGGCTCTCTTGCTTATTTAAATCGACTTCTATTTATGGGCGCTCGTGTTGCGACAGTTGCCCAAGCGCTTGCTTGAAGCTGTTGTTGGTGATCTTGAGGTCGTTTCCCGCTTGCATTTTAATGAGTGTCGAGCCGGAGGCGATGGCGGATGTGGTGCGATGGTGTCAAGAAAAGCGCCTAGACCTGGGTGAGGAGCCGAGGCCGTGGGCGCTTTTCTATTTCTTTGGTCGCATGGATTGTCTGTTCTGTTGGCCGCGCCGGCGTTGTTTTTTGCTCTCGTTCGCGCGGAATCCGCTTGTGGCGGTAGATGTAAATAAACGGTGGAGCGACTGCAAAAGAGCCGCCTCACTGGGTAAAATCAGGTTGTGCCGCGGAACCCGCTCCTCAGCGCTTAAACTTTGGAGACGCGGGCAACGCAGGTGCTATCGTCTTAAAGGGTCGGCTGCAACCGGCCCTTTTCTATGACTCCCTTCGCTATCCGTTACTGCTTATATTCCCGCCAGATCGAGTAGAGGTTCCGGGCAATGCCGGTCACATACATCGAGAGGCGCAGGATTTCAAGAAACAAGTTCATAGGCTTCACCCCAATCGGAGATCGGAGCGTTGCCCGCAGGCGGATTCCGCGGCAGTCAAGATTTTACCTCACAGGCCGCGGTGGGAGACATTCTGTCCATCCCATGGTTTGGAACAGTGTCGATCTAACGGGCAATCAAACCTCTAGCGCTCTTTGAATTGAGCCAGCATCTGCCCGAAGGTGCTGAGCTCGAACGGCTCATAAATGAGCGAATCGCCGTCCGCGGTCCTGTAGAGTCCGCAGGGGAGGTAACGCCCGTCGGGGAGGACGTAAAGGTTGGCTTCTTCCTTCAGTCCTGCTGGAAATAGCGGAATCCCGTTTTCGTCCACTTGGAACTCGTCTATATTGCAATCTCTCTTTCCATGATGCCCCCTGGTCAGTTTCTATCGTAAGTGCGCCCTAAAACATACACTGCTCAATCAGCTCTTTTCCGCGTAGAGTGTCGATCCACTCCTGTGGGATGGCTTTGAGACCGTAGGCCGTGCCGGCGAGGGCGCCGGCGACGGCTGCGGTGGTGTCGGTGTCGTCGCCCAGATTGACGGCGGCAAGCACGCAATCTTCGTAACTGTTGGTGTTGACAAAGCACCAGGTAGCGGCTTTAAGCGTGTCGCGCACGAAGCCACCTGACCTGATTTCCTGCTCAGGCACGCCTTTCAGGTGGAGTGCCCACGAGGGGAGCGCGTCGTTCATCACGCTCCTCATCAGCTCGACAAATATGATGCATGCGTCGGTCGATGTTCTGTGGGCGTGCGTAATCGCGGAGACCTCGCTGATCTCTTCGTCTGTCGCATCGGTGAACGCCAGGGGCGCGATGCGCATGAGCGAGCCGTTGCCGTTGTCGCGTTCGCCGGAGCCTCCTTTGCCGGTGTGCAAGGCGCGGGCGGTCGTGCCGCCGTAATCGAAAACGCCGTCGATCGTATACTCGCCACGGGCAATCCAGCCTACGAACTTGTCGCGCATGTCCGTGGTGTCAATGTGCCCGAGCTCCCTAATCGAGTCGCAGGTAGCAAGCGTCATAGATGTGTCGTCGCTCCAGGTGCCGGCGGGTTGCCCATGCGTGCCGTAGCCGATCATGTCCGTGCATTCGAACGTGCCGCGGGGCCTGAACTCGTAGGGAACGCCCAGCGCGTCGCCGACGGCGAGCCCATAGATGCAGTCGCATAGCGCTGGTTTCGGTCTGTCTGTCATGGAGCGCTCCTCTTATGTCGGGGGATATGAAACGCCGTCGGGGGTATCGGTCGCAACGTGCTGCTACCCTTGCGCTTCGCCATAAGTCGCTTCGTTGATGGCGCGGTATTCGGCACTCAGCTCGCACGCCAGCTCTTCCTTGCTTGGAAGATACGGCAGGTATTTGGCGGCAAACACTTGGTCGTTGTCTTCGGGCAGCGTGTACTCGACGATCGAATCGCTTTTGTCCGCGCAGAGCACGATGCCTATGGGCGGATTGTCGCCTTCGTTCATGAGCTCGCGCGTGTAGTAGTTCACATACATTTGCATCTGGCCCAGGTCCTGATGCGTAAGGTCATCGGTCTTAAGGTCGATGAGCACGAAGCAGCGCATCAGATAGTTGTAAAACACAAGGTCAATATAGAAATGGCGCCCATCAAAAGTGATGCGCTTTTGGCGCGCCTCGAAAGCGAAACCACGGCCAAGCTCCAGCAGGAACTTCTGAAAATGCGTGATGAGCGCCTGCTCTAGATCGCTCTCGCGAAACGCAGTATCGTCCGAGAAACCTAAAAACTCCAGTACATATGGGTCGCGGATGATATCCTCGGGGCGATGAGCCGGGGTGCTCTTTTGGATTTCCTGGGTGACGACCTCCTTGTCCTTGCTGGCAAGTAGGCGCTCTCGGAACATGGTGTTGATCTGGCGTTCGAGCTGACGCGTGCTCCAGCGAGAATCGGCGCATTCGTTCATGTACCATGTTCGAGTTTCGGGGTCGGTTATACGCGATAACCTGCGGTAATGTGTCCAATTCAATTCGGAACGCAGCGCGTTCCGAATTGGGAACGCAAGATAAAACTGACGCATGTATCTTAAGCTTCTGGCGTTGAAGCCTCTGCCAAAATCCTTAGTCAATCTAACGGCAAGTTCGTCGATCAGTGCATCGCCATACTTGGCGCGCTCCTCTCCGCCCTGTTCATCAACAATACTCTTGCCGATCTCCCAATATGCCTCAACCATCGCAAAGTTAACGGCGGTATAGGCCTTGTCGCGAGCGGCGTTGAAAATCGAGGAAACCTGCTTGTAAAAAACTTCTGGCACGATTGCCGATTCCCCGCGGTTTGCCAGTTCACTCATCAATATCGCCCGACTTTCCTCTTGAGGACGCATCTTTATTGCATTTAGTTTAAAGACTCGTACGGACACGAATCGCTGCGCTGTCTGGCAACTTCGCATGGGGGCCTTGCGGTGACTAAAATTTGGCAATAGAGACAGTTTTCGCGAACCCCATGGGAGTGACATGCATGGACAACAACACCTTGCTGTTTCAGGACAAGGGCTCGGGTAGATTTAAAGACGTCAAGATCTACCCCAACCGTATCGAGGTGCTCAGGAAGGGCACTTTCGGC
>ERZ837590.1192-NODE-1192-length-14699-cov-100.935059_pt1 | contig 14699 bp, 9 predicted proteins | sample MGYA00519573_ERZ837590 | MGnify/ENA primary metagenome ERZ837590 (study PRJEB31850, sample SAMEA3708820) | human gut metagenome | biome: human gut; feature: human-associated habitat; material: faeces | place: China | collected 2014 ... | reverse complement strand
TTGAAGAACGAAAAGCACTCAACGCCGCTTTTGCTCACGATTTGCGTACCCCTCTAACAGTACTAAAAGGCTATAATGAAATGCTGCAAGCCAGCGAAAATCCTCAAACACAAGAAACCGCCGCCATAATGGGCAAACATATCTCCCGTATGGAAAGCTATGTGAGCAGTATGAGCAATCTTAGGCGCATGGAAGATGCGCAGCCGGAGTACAAGTTGATAGACTTGCAGACAGTGGCATCTTCTTTGTATGACAGCGCAAAAATCGTATGTGCGAAAAACGGAAAAGAATTGATTTTACAAAATGACATGCCTGTTTCGCAGTTATCCCTTGATGGGGCCTTTGTTTCACAGGTCAGCAATAACCTGATCTCCAACGCGGTTCGGTATGCCCGGACTGCGGTGACAATCTCTTTTGCCTTGCGTGACAATGGTCTGCTGCTTTCCGTATCGGATGATGGAAAGGGGTTTGACAAAAACGGTCTGCAAAAAGCCACCAGTCCATATTACACAGAGGAAAGCAACCATTCCGAGCACTTTGGACTTGGGCTGTATATTTGCAAGCTGCTTTGTGAACACCACAACGGCTATTTGAAGATCGAAAATACTGCATCCGGGGCAAAGGTATCCGCCTACTTCAAATCTCCTGCCTTGTAGATAAAAAGTAGATATTTTCCCTCTATACTCTCCATGAAAACACATGGAGAGTATTTTTTTGCTCCCTATGGAGAAAGGGGCTTTTTATGGAATTAAAAACGATCGGACTGACAAAAAAGTTCGGTTCCAAAACCGCCGTGGACAATTTGAATATTACCTTAACAAATGGCGTCTACGGCTTACTGGGTGCAAATGGCGCAGGGAAAACAACGCTTATGCGTCTGCTCTGCAATATCCAAAATCCTACTTCCGGGAAAATTCTGCTGAACGGGAAAAACATTGTGGGGCTGGGTGAACGCTATCGCAATCTTTTGGGCTACTTGCCCCAGCACTTCGGATATTACCCGGATTTTTCAGCGTTTGACTTTCTGCTCTATGTTTCTGCCCTAAAAGGATTGGACGAGAAGGCGGCGCGGAAGAAGTCAAAGGAGCTGCTGGAAGCAGTAGACTTATCGAGAGAAAGTAAGCACAAAATCAAAACCTTTTCCGGGGGCATGAAGCAGCGTTTGGGGATTGCACAGGCCATGCTCAATGACCCCCATATTTTGATTTTAGACGAGCCGACGGCGGGGCTTGACCCGAAAGAACGCGTCCGTTTCCGCAATTTGATCAGCGCCTTTTCCAAAGACCGCATTGTGATCCTGTCTACGCATATTGTTTCCGATGTGGAGTTTATTGCGGAGGAAATCATCATGATGAAATCCGGGCAAATCATTCACTTTGGAAATCCGCAGGAGATCACTTCTGAAATCGACGGCCAAGTGTGGGAATGTACGGTTCCGACTGCCTATGCGGAAAAATACGCGGCTGCCTACAACACAAGCAACTTGCGAAACACCAGCGAAAACCAGACAATTTTACGGATCATTGGAGATCGTCCGCCGATGGAAAATGCAGTAAGGGTGCAGCCTACTTTGGAAGATTTGTACCTGTTCTATTTCAAAGGGGGCTGTGAAGAATGAAAAAACTGATTCTTTTTGAACTGCGGAAAGTGTTTTCAAAGCGTTTGGCGCTCATCGCTCTAATTGGAATTATCCTGTTCTCTGCCTTGCTATCCTTTTCCACCTTTCAAAACAAATATGCGTTTGACCAAAATATCGGTAAAGGTACTGGCAAAACAGCAGTAGAAATCGACAAGGAAATTGCAGCGAAATATGAAGGAATCCTGACAGACAAAAAAGTGCAGCAAATGATGTCTGATTTTGCACCGACATCAGATTTACATGGATTGAGTGCAATCTATGTTTATCAAAACGCCATGCAATCGGCAGCCTTTTCACGGTTTTCTGATAAAGAGGGAAATTGGAACGGATTAAGTGTTTCTGATGTATTTGGCAATGAAGAAATCAAAATTGGCTATGTGGACGGTTGGCTTTCCACCAGCCGAAACATGGTGCGGGTTTTTGTCGCGCTTGCTCTTGCGGTTATCATCATGCTTGCTCCGATTTTCTCCGGCGAGTATGAAGGTGTTGATAATATCATATTGACAAGCAAGTACGGTAAAACCAAATGCGCTACTGCAAAGGTGGTTGCAGGTATTATCACCGCCATTCTCACTACCACGCTGATTGCAGCATTTAACCTGCTTCTTGCTTTTGTTTTTTATGGAACAGAAGGGTTGGATTGCAGTATTCTATTTGCCCCCAGTGACTATGTGGAAGCGTTTATCCCTTTTAATATCACCTGCGGTACGCTGCTCAAATATCAAATTCTGCTGGCATTTACCTGTACGCTTAGCGTTACGGGAATTACACTGTTCCTATCTGCAATCAGTAAAAATCAGATTGTAGCTTTGGTTGCGGCGATGGCAATTTTTCTTTTTCCCGTTTTGCTGCCGATCACCGAAGTAAATCCATTGTTCCGATTGGTTGGACTTCTTCCGATCTATCATGTACTAGCCATTTCGCTCCTGTCGGTGGAACAAATGAGTAACGGGATGCTGTATGCGATATGGGCAATCCCGGCAGCACTGCTCTTTTTGGGAGTTGGTGCAGGTATCTCTCGCCGTGTATTTGCAAAGCATCAAGTTTTATAAATCATTCGCACAGAGCCGCTAACAGCAGATTTGCGCGAAATAAAAAACGGCGGCTTTAATACGAAATCAAAGCCGCCGTTTTCTTTTCGAAAAATAAGAATACGGGGGGTGTGTTAAAGTCGCCCTTTTTTAAGGACACGGCGGTATCTGGGAGGTATTGCCGTGTCCTTTTTGCTTTTTCGCAACGTCCATGATCTGCACCAGTTAAAAAAAGCGTAACCCCTCCATCGGACTATTCCGGCTATGAGTATGAACACAGAAATCATGTAAATAGATTTTATAATTCTTCTGCGCCTATCTGCGTTTTGCAGACAGGCGCTTTTTGTCGTTATCGGGGATGTTTCTACTGTCCCCGCGCTCCGCCCTTTGCCTGATCCGGCCACCCACCCGATCAGGACGAAAGGAGCGCACAAATGAGCGACAGAAAAAATAATTTTGATTTTTCCCGGCAGAGCTGGCCAAAACAGCCTTCCGCAGAACGAGTAGTGGGCGAAAGGGGAAGAAAAGAACTGCCTCCCGGCACGAAGGGAGGTGAGAACATGAAACCTGATCGCCACGCCGAACACAAGCAGCACGCCTTTGACAGCTTTTGCAAAAAGGTCTTGAAGTGCGAGGCCTGCAATGGCTATCGAGAGATCAGCCGCAGGAAGAAGCACAGCATCCCTTTCAGCGAACTGCCGGAGGACGCAATGGAGCAGCTTGCGGCCTATGACCGTTATCCCTGGGAGTACAACACCTTCATTCTTGGCGGTGATGTGATCCTGATCGAAAACGATCTGCTGGCCGATGCGCTGAACGCCTTGCCTCAGGACAACCGGGATATCCTTCTGATGTACTGGTTCCTGGAAATGGCGGACCGTGAGATCGCGGAGCGTATGAACCTGGCCCGCAGGACGATCAACAACCGCAGGCTGAAATCCTATCGGCTGCTGAAAGAGCTGATGGGAGGTGATACGGATGCGTGACACCGCAGCTTCCCGGAATAATCTTCTTCCTTATCCGGTCATTACCGCCGCTGTCCAGGGCGACCCTGACGCGGTAAACCGTGTGATCGGCCACTACTCCGGCTACATAGCGGCGCTTTCCACAAGGACAAGCTATGATCCTCAGGGCTGTCCTCATTCTCAGGTGGACGATGATCTGCGCCGCAGACTGGAAACGAAGCTGATTATTGCGATTCTGGATTTTGACCTGACCTGATTCAGATGACCGCCGTGCGTTCCCCTTTCCGCATGGTGTGTTCCGTACCTTGACAAAGAAAGCCCGTTGGGAGGCCAGCGCCGCAGTATAAGGCAAACGGATACATTCCTGTTTGTGCCGAGCCATACGGTCGGTGCGCCATGACCTCCATGCGGAGAGAGCGAGAAACACCAGACCGCAAAGCAAGCGTGGCAGCTTGCGGGCGATGACACACGGGCAGGGTCAAAGATACTCGCGCATTGAACGCCCAAAAAGCATTGTGCGCCGCACCCATCAGCATGGGCCGGGGTTAGACTCCCGTGGAGCTGTGCCAGCAGCCGTCCGTTTTGCCTCTTTCATTGCTATCTTTATGCTTTATGAAAGGGGATTTTATCATGCAAGATAAAGCTACAAATCCCGGCAAGACCAGCAGACCAGAGAAAAATCCTCTGGATGCAAAAACGACCTATCACATTGGCAATCGGTCGTTCGTTGTTGAGCCGGTTTTCAAAGAAGAAAGCCCGGATACCCTGGGTAGCGTTCTCCTTCGCCTGATGAAGTCCGAGAGTGAAAAGCTGTAAATAGCTTTCAAACCCGGCTGACAGAGGCAGCAAATGGCGGTATAATGTGTTCGTACAAGTATATTTGCTATTCGACTGCCTTGACGGAAGGAGGACTTATGAAACAGTCGAATAACAAAAAATCCCGTGACGTGACCGCCTTTCTCTATGAAAGGCTTTCCCGTGACGATAATCTTGAAGGCGAAAGCTACAGCATCGGCAATCAAAAGAAACTGCTTGCCAAAGTCGCAAAGGAAAAGGGTTACACAAATCTGGTTCATTTTCTGGATGACGGCATTTCCGGCGTGACGATGGATCGCCCTGGTTTTGTAGAAATGATCTGCCAGTTGGAACAGGGAAAAGCCGCCGCCGTCTTTGTCAAAGACCTTTCCCGCCTGGGGCGAAACTACATTGAGGTCGGACGGCTGACGGAAGAATTTTTCCCGAACCATGATATCCGCTTGGTGGCCGTTTCGGATAACATCGACACGGCAGAGGGCGAAAATGAGCTTGCCCCGATCCGCAACCTGTTCAACGAGTGGTATGCCCGCGATATCAGCAAAAAGCGGCGCATCAGCAATAAGATCAAGGGCAATGCCGGTGAGCCGATGGGCCAGCCTCCCTATGGTTACATCAAGGACCCGAATGATCCGAAGCATTGGATCGTGGATGACGAGGCAGCCCAGGTTGTGCGCCGCGTTTACAGCATGACTTTGGAGGGGTTCGGAACAGAGCAGATTGCCGCCCAGCTTGAAAAGGACGATGTCCTGACCCCGCGGGCCTACTGGCTCACGAAGGGCATCAAACGCCCCGGCAAGGGCAAACAGCAGCCGCCTACCAAGTGGAACAGCTCCACAATAACCAAAATTCTCTCCCTGCAGGAATACTGTGGTGACATTCTCAATTTCAAAACTTATTCCAAATCCTACAAGAATAAGAAGCGAATCGACAATGACCGTGAGAATTGGGTGGTGTTCCAGGACGTCCATGAGGCGATCATCGAGCGTGCTGTGTATGAGCAGGTGCAGCAGAAGCGGGGCAAAATCCGTAAGCGCCGCACCAACAATGGAGAACACAATATGTTTTCCGGCCTGCTGGTCTGCGCTGATTGCGGCAGCAACCTTCACTTTCATTTCAATCAGGGCAATCCGGAGATCAAGTATTTCAACTGCTCCAACTACAAGGGCAACCGCGGCACCTGTACTTCTACCCATTATGTCCGTGTGGACTTCCTGGAGGAAGTGGTGCTGGGAGAGATACGGCGCTTAACGAAATTCGCCAGCCTCTATGAGGATGAGTTTGTAAAAGCGGTGATCGGACATTCTCAGCAGGCGGAACAGACAGACCGCAAGCTGAAGGAAAAAGAGCTGAAAACGCTCCTTGCCCGTGACGAAGAATTGGACGGTCTCTTTGAGCGCATCTATGAGGACAATGTTTCCGGCAAGCTCTCCGATGACCGCTTCGCAAAAATGTCCCGGCGGTATGAGGACGAGCAAAAGGAGCTGTCGGAGAAAATAAAAAAGCTCCGCTCCGAGATAGAGAAGCAGAGCAGCCGTTCCATGACAACGGATATGTTTATCGGTCTTGTTCGCAAGTACACCAGAGCGAGGAAACTGACGCCCCGGATGCTGAACGAACTGGTTGAGAAGATCGAAGTGTTTAATGCTGAGAAGATCGACGGCGTTTGGGAGCAGCGGCTTCGCATCCACTATAACTGCGTCGGAACGATCGAGATCCCAACGGTACTGCCCCTGCCGATCCCGGAAGTGTCCGTAAATACAAGAAAAGGCGTAGTCGTCAACTACGCCCCCTGTGAACTCGCTGTATAAAAAGCGAGTGTTCTTACAGCTTTTCAAATGCTGTAAGAACACTCGCCATGGTGCAGTAAAGCAATCCAAATCCGAACCATTTCCCTCGGTTGCAACTTCTGTCGCTTCTCCAAAGGTGACGGTCTGTGTTCCTTCTTTATAGTTGAAGGTTATCAAAACCTTATCATCATACAGGTAAATCGCATTGATGAAGGTGTCCACCAGTGCCTGCCGCTGGTCTTTCAGGCTCATGTCCAGCTTGCGGAACCGCAGCAACCAAAAACGAATGAACTCCTCCGTGACTTTCGGCTTCGCCAGCTTTTCTTCTGCAATGCGGGCTTCAAGCTCACGCTTGGTTTCCTCCAGCTGCTCCAACCGTTCCTTGGTGGAGCTGGTCAGGATACCGGCCTGAATCGCATTGAGCATATTCTGGATACCTGATTCCGCATCCCGAAGCTGCTTTTCATAAAGGGGAATGTTGGTGTTTTCCTTGTTTTGCAGTTCCATCACCTTGGCAATGATGGATTCCATAGCGGCATCGTCTTTCACAAGCTGCATGGTCTGGTTCACCACCAGATCTTCCAGCCACTGTTTGCGGACGGTCTTTTTCTTACAGCCCTTGTGCTTCTTGGCGGTAGCACATTTATAGTAGCGGTGAACTTCACCTGTCCGGCTTGTGCCGCTTTCGCCAAACATCAGCGCACCACAGTGACCACAGAACAGCTTAGTGGTGAGCAGGTAATCATCCTCTGCCTTTCTCCGGGCAGGAGCTTTCTTGTTTTTGGCGATCTTCTCCTGCACATCCTCAAACAGTTCCAGCGGAATAATGGGCGGGATGGCATCCGGTACGACCACATCCCGGAATTTCAGTTCTCCAATGTACCGCCGGTTCTTGAGCATATGTTCGACACTATTATAAGTAAATGCACCGCCCACCGGGTTCTTGATGCCGTTTTCGTTCAGCCAATCACGGATCTCCTTCATGGTGGAGCCTTCATTGTACTTCTTGAACGATTCCAGTACAAAAGGAGAGATGAGAGGGTCAATGTGAAACTTCCGCTCGGAATCCAGCGTATACCCAAAGGTTCCACGGCCACCGTTGCAGCGGCCTTTCAGGATGTTCTCAGTCTGTCCACGCACGACCTTCTCGGCAAGGTCTGCCGAATAATACTCGGCATAGCCTTCAAGGACGGATTCCAGAATGATGCCCTCCGGGCCTTCGGAGATGATCTCGGTGGCAGACATGAGCTTGACACCGTTTTTCTTCAACTGGGTCTTGTACCGGGCGCTGTCATAGCGGTTCCGGGCAAAACGATCCAGCTTCCAGACCAGAACGATATCAAACAGCTTCTTGTCGCTGTCCTTGATCATCTGCTGGAACTCCGGGCGGTTATCCGTCTTGGCAGAGATCGCACGGTCAATGTAATGCTTGACGATGGTGATGCCGTTCTTTTCGGCATAGGCGGTGCATTCACGAATCTGACCTTCGATGGATTCTTCACGCTGATTGTCGCTGGAATAACGGGCGTAGATCACGGCGGTCATGGCGGACACCTCCTATTTATACATCATTGAACGGTGGAGCGTTCTTTCAAAACAATGTTTCGTATAATCTATATATCATATTTTGCGGAAGATTGCAAGATGAATTTATATTAAAAACCGGCAGTTCTCTGTTTTCTAAGAACTGCCGGTCATACTTCTTATTTACCCCAGACGGTCTCGGCGATTTCCTTGACCAGTTTGAGCTTGTTCCACTGTTCCAGCTCGGTCAGCTTATTGCCGATCTCACAGGATGCAAAGCCGCACTGCGGGCTGAGGCAGAGACGGTCGAGAGGAATGTACTTCTCTGCCTCATGAATGCGGGCGATGACGGTATCCTTATTTTCCAGTCGGGGAGATTTGGTGGTGACAAGACCCAGCACCACTTTTTTGCCATCGGCCACATACTTCAGCGGCTCAAAGCTGCCGGAACGCGCATCGTCAAATTCCAGATAGAACGCATCCACATTTTCCTGTGCCAGCAGGAAGGGAGCAACGGTGAAGTAATCGCCCTCGCTGGCCCAAGTGGAATGATAGTTGCCACGGCAGACATGAGTGGTGATCGTCAGACCCTCCGGGCGGTTTTCCAGTGCCAAATTGTTCAGACGCAGGTACTCTGCGGCTACATCCTCCACTTTGGTATTGCTCTCCTTGAGGAAGTTCTGGTAATTCGGGTCTCCGATCATGCCCCATGTGCAGTCGTCAAACTGGATATTGCGGCAGCCAGCGGCATACAACTCCTGAATGACGGTGCGGTAGGCGACAGCAATATCCTGAATCAGCTGTTCGTGGTCAGGGTAAACAGTATCCGTGTTTTTACCGTTGTCCTCGCGGTACAGTTCGGCCAGCAGCTGCGCCGGGGCAGGCATAGTTTGGCGGGCGATGCAATTCTCATCCTCAAACTGCTTAACAAATTTGTAGTGCTCTACAAAAGGGTGGTTCTCACCGCTGATCTTACCACTCACTTTAATGGAACCGTGGGTAGTCTCCTCACCGTGGAAGAAGTAGCCGTGATCCAGTTCCACTTCCTCAATGCCGTGGAAGCCCCACATGAAGTCCAGATGCCAGTAGCTGCGGCGGAACTCGCCATCGGTGATGGCGTGATAACCAGCACGCTTCTGCTTCTCGATGAGGCGGGTGATTTCCTCATTTTCCACCGCGGTCAGCGCAGCATGGTCGATCTCGCCAGCCTTGAACTGGGCACGTGCCTCTTTCAAGTGCTGGGGGCGCAGGAAGCTGCCCACAAAGTCATAACGGAACGGTGATTTCAACTCTGCCATATCGTAAAACCCTCTCTATACGTCAATTTTCAGTACTCGTTGCTTGATGGCAACAGTATACCGCAGGAGTTGATTTGTGTAAAATACGAAATGCAGACGGTTTGACATAGCTTGAAGCTATACTTGCTCCGTATACTTTTTCAGAATCTCAATATACTGTTTTCCGAATCGTCCGGGCTGCACCTGTTTGTGGGTCAGATAGCCGATTTGCATGGAATCATCTACCAACAGCGGCACGGCACGGATGTTCGGACCGTTGAGTGTTTCGCTGATGACGCCGCTGCAAATGGTATAACCATCCAGACCGATCAGCAGATTGAACAGTGTTGCGCGGTCACGCACCAGAATGTCCTTTTTGCTGTCCAGAGTGCTCAAAATCTCCTCCGAAAAATAGAACGCATTGTGCTCCCCCTGCTCATAGGAAAGGCGTGGGTAGGGCTTCAAATCGTCCAGTGTCAAAGCCTTTTTCTGCGCCAACGGGCTAGATGCACTGACGAACACATGGGGCTTTGCGGTGAAGAGCGGCGTGAAAGTCAAATCGTGTTCCCGGATGACCTTGCGCAGAACGGTTTCATTGTCGTTGTTCAAATAGAGTACGCCCACCTCACTGCGCAGCTTTGCAACATCCTCAATGATCTCATAGGTCTGCGTCTCCCGAATGCGGAAATCATATTCCTCTCCGCCGTATTCTTTCAGCAACTCCACAAAGGCTTCCACGGCAAAGGAATAGTGTTGGGCCGACACGCAGAACTGATGCTTGACCGGAGCTGAGCCGAGATATTTTTCCTCGATGAGTTCCATCTGGGCCAGCACCTGCCGGGCATATCCCAGAAACTCCTCTCCCTCCGGGGTCAGAGCCACACCCCGATTGGTGCGGTGAAAAATAGTCAGTCCAACTTCCTGTTCCAACTCCCGGATGGCATTGGTCAGGCTGGGCTGTGCGATGAAAAACTGCTGTGCCGCCCGGCTGATGGTGCCGGTGTCGGCTACAGCGGTAGCGTAACGAAGCTGCTGTAAGGTCATAGCGGATTCCTCCCGATGGCTTTTTTATCATCCTATCGCAGAACGGACAAAAACGCAATGTCTTTTCTTGTTTGCAATACCAACCGAATATTGTCGGCATATTCAAGATACGTTTTACCCATCCTGCAATTTCCCTTATAATAGCACCGCAGTCTTAAAGGACTGCAACATTCCCATATCAAAAAGGAGGCTTTCCGGTATGGGACAGCGGCAAAGCGAGATCATCAAAAATCACATGGAAGTCTACTGGCACGACTATGCGTCCGCCAGTAAGGGCAACCCCATTACCGAGGCGGGACTTGTGGAAAAAGCCTCCGTCATTGGCCGCACCGGGCTGATGCTGCTGGAATGCGGCACCGGCGCATGGCGCGTCCGAAGCTCCATGAACACCCTTTCGCGGGAGCTGGGTGTCACAACGACAGCAGATATCGGCCTGTTGTCCATTGAGTTCACCTGCTTTGATGGCGACCAGTGTTATACCCAGTCGCTCTGTCTGACAAACACGGGCGTGAACACCTCCCGCTTGAACCGGCTGGAGCATTTCGTCAGCGACTTCGACCGGGAGGGCAAATTTATGACCGGCGAAGAACTGCACAGCCACCTCGACGAGATCGAGCGTATCCACGGCTTGTATTCGCCGGTTGCGCTGGGCTTTGCAGCCGCACTGGCCTGCGGCTGCTTCACCTTTCTGCTGGGCGGCGGCATCGTTGAGATGCTATGTGCCTTCTGTGGCGCGGGCATCGGCAACTTTGTACGGTGCAAGTTGACAAAGCACCACTTCACTCTGTTTCTGGGCATCACAGCTTCGGTCTGTTCGGCGAGCCTCGTGTATGCCGTCCTGCTGAAGCTGGCCGAGGTGCTGTTTGCCGTATCGGCGCAGCACGAGGCGGGATATATCTGCTCCATGCTCTTCATCATTCCGGGCTTTCCGTTCATCACCAGCGGCATCGACCTTGCCAAGCTGGATATGCGCTCCGGGCTGGAGCGTCTGGCTTACGCCGTCCTTATCATTCTGGTGGCGACCATGACGGCATGGATCATGGCACTGCTGCTGCATTTGCAGCCGGTGCAGTTCCCGGCTTTGAGCCTGACGCTCCCGGAAGAGATCCTGTTCCGGCTGCTGACGAGCTTTGGCGGTGTGTTCGGCTTTTCGCTGATGTTCAACAGCCCCCGGAATCTGGCAGTCTGCGCCGCGCTCATCGGTGCGGTGACGAACACGTTCCGGCTGGAGCTGGTAAGCCTTGCAGGGTTCCCGCCTGCCGTAGCGGCGTTTCTGGGCGCATTGCTGGCCGGCCTGCTGGCATCCTGCCTGAAGAGCGCCGCAGGTTATCCCCGCATCTCTGTCACGGTTCCGTCCATTGTTATCATGGTGCCGGGGCTGTATTTCTACCGCGCCATCTATAATCTGGGCATCCTGTCCCTGACGGATTCTGCCACATGGTTTGCAAACGCCATCCTCATCATCGTGGCGCTGCCGCTGGGTCTGATCTTTGCCCGCATCATCACCGATAAGACATTCCGTTATTGCACCTGAGGTGCAATGCCTTCCATTCTCCCCTCTATAATGCAAAACGCAGCGAGCCGTCAGAAGGTTCGCTGCGTTTTGTTTTGCTGTGTGATGCACTTATAAAGGGAGTTCGTTTGTAGGAGAGCTTACTCCCCGTAAACGATCTTGGTAGCCGTTTCTACATGGCGTTCCAGCCGGTCAGCAAAGTGCTCCAGCGGCAGAAAAACGCCCAGTTCATCGTAGCGGGTGCCGCCGTCCTTCAGCGTGTCCTGTCCATAGTAGACCACGGAACGGGGCAGTGCGTGCTGCAGCTTCATCTGGATGTCCCAGACGGTGGAATAGGCTTCGGCTTCGGTCACCTTCTGCTTTACGGTGTCCGGCAGTTCGTAAATCAGCAGCAGCCCCAGATGCTGGTTATAGTGGTACTCCACCACATCCATAGAGCCTTCGTCGTAGCCGTGATACTTGCAGTAGCCGCTGGCAAGGTACATTTTCACCTTTTCCTGCTTCTGGAACACCCGGACAAACCGATCATATAGCTTTTTATTGACTGCAAACTTATTGTCCGGCAAAAGAACGCCGGCATCATCCGTCAGAATCACCGGGTTCGGCTGGCCGTCCGCATTGAACTTAAAGGGGATCAATGCCGCATTCCGCAGCAGATCAAACATACTGTGCTGACAGAGCGCCATCAGAAATGCAGACAGATCCTTGTTCTCGTAGGCATCGAATAATGCCGCAGCAAACTGTTGTGCACTCAGCGTCGGCGCATCCAGTACGTCTGCCATGTCCAGCGAATCGTTGAAGGTATCCATCAGACGGCGGCAGGCTTCCGGATTTTTCAGGATCTCCCCGAACAGTGCCTCTGCTTTTTCTTCTCTTGGAAATATCGTAGCCATCAAAAAGACCCTCTTTCTGTTTATTTCCAACTGTTATTATAGGTTCAGAAAGTCCTGCTGTGAAATACTGCTTTTATATCGCCGCTATATGCAGAATACTTTTTACACATTTTCTAAGTGCCTGTATAATGACACTGCAATCTTGAAATTGCACGAGGGAAATAGAAAAGTATATAAAGTTGGTTTGAACGGAGGCAGTTCCTATGTCTGAGGTCAAAAAGGTCGTGCTGGCATATTCCGGCGGTCTGGATACGTCCATCATCATCCCGTGGCTGAAAGAGCACTATAACAACTGCGAAGTCATTGCCGTGTGCGGCAATGTGGGACAGAAGGGTGAGCTGGACGGTTTGGAGGAGCGTGCGAAGGCAAGTGGCGCATCCAAGCTGTACATCGAAGACCTGACCGACGAGTTCGTGGAGGACTACGTCATCCCTACCATGCAGGCCGGAGCCGATTATGAGGGCTATCTGCTGGGCACCAGCTTTGCCCGCCCGATTTTGGCAAAGCGCGTCGTGGAGATTGCCCGTGCCGAGGGTGCGGATGCGGTCTGCCACGGCAGCACCGGTAAGGGCAACGATCAGGTGCGCTTTGAGCTGGCCATCATGCACTTTGCACCCGACCTGAAGATCATCACCCCGTGGCGTGAGTGGGATATCCAGAGCCGCGATGAAGAGATCGACTACGCCGAGGCTCATCACATCCCGCTGAAGATCAGCCGCGAGACGAACTACTCCAAGGACAAGAACCTGTGGCATCTGAGCCATGAGGGCCTTGACCTCGAAGATCCGGGCAACGAGCCGCAGTACGACAAACCCGGCTTCCTTGAGCTGGGCGTCAGCCCCAAGACTGCCCCGGACAAGTCCGAGTTTGTGGAGCTGGAATTTGAACAGGGCGTGCCGGTGGCTCTGAACGGCGAGAAGCTGAAGCCCGCCGCCATCATTGCAAAGCTCAACGAGATTGGCGGACGCAACGGCATCGGCCTGTACGACGTGGTGGAGAACCGTCTGGTGGGCATGAAGAGCCGCGGCGTCTACGAGACCCCCGGCGGCACCATTCTGTACAAGGCGCATGAAGTGCTGGAGACCCTGACATTGGACAAGCTGACTGCCCACAAGAAGCGCGAGCTGGCCATCACCTTTGGCGAGCTGGTTTACGACGGCCAGTGGTTCAGCCCTCTGCGCAAGGCTCTGAGTGCTTTCGTCACCTCCACGCAGGAGTACGTCACCGGCAAAGTCCGTCTGGAACTGTATAAGGGCAACCTCATCAATGCAGGAGTCTGGTCGCCCTACTCCCTCTACCGGGAAGACATCGCCACCTTTGCCGCAGGCGGTGACTACAAGCAGAGCGATGCCACCGGTTTCATCAGCATCTACGGTCTGCCCACCAAGGTGCAGGCCATTGTAAACAGCGAAAAAGAAGGTAAATGAAGTAGTTTAGGCTGATTGCCGTATCCATAGAGCCTCCCCAAAAGAAGAAAACCGCCCCGCAACACACCCGATTCATTTTGCCGCCGATTCACCCGACAAAATCATCGCTGCGCTGCGTGGGCGGTTTTCTGTTTTGAAAAAGGCACAGTCATATAGTGCTCAATGATGTTTTTGCACAAAAATCGTTGTCGCCTTGCTATCATCAGATTTGCCTGTGCCCATCCCTTGAACAGGAATACAGACCAATACCCAGTCAATTTTTCCTATACTCGCAAGATGCGTCATACTTTTCCCGCTTTACCGCAATAAATTTTCAAAATCCTCTTGACGTATTCAACATACCGTGGTATTTTCCTTGTAAATTCCACTGATTTTGTGGATTGGTCCAAACCCATCCACAAGATGTGGTTGTGTTCATTTTGAACACTGCCTCACCGTGGATTATCCCTGAAAGATCTACCGCCCCGCAACACATCCGATTCATTTTGCCGCCGATTCACCCGACAAAATCCATCGCTATGCTGCATGGGCGGTATTTTTCTTTTATGGGAAACGCACCTTGAAAATTTCATGAGCCGACCGGACGTGATACAGACTTTCCGTCAACGCCGCTGCACAAACAGGGGCAGGAACTTCGTTCGGAGCGAACGGTGATTCCCATCCATGAGCAGCACAACCTCTACTTATTTTTTTGCATCTTAACAATTCGGAAACAATTACCCGGAAACGATTTTGAGCGCAGCGGTAGAGGGCAAGAACCGTCCCGTGGCCACAAATTTTCAA
>ERZ837590.1190-NODE-1190-length-14737-cov-5.775031_pt1 | contig 14737 bp, 10 predicted proteins | sample MGYA00519573_ERZ837590 | MGnify/ENA primary metagenome ERZ837590 (study PRJEB31850, sample SAMEA3708820) | human gut metagenome | biome: human gut; feature: human-associated habitat; material: faeces | place: China | collected 2014 ... | reverse complement strand
CCACCATGCATAAGCAGAGCTCCCGCACCATCATCGAATAATGTGACAAAGGGACAGCCCCTTTGTCACACTCTGGAGTTCTCAATTAGCCAGTGCTCGTAGGCGCGCTGCATCACCTCGGTTTTATCGGCTTTTTTGCGGCAGCCCTTCTGCTCCTCGATGGCAAGCTCATAGGCATCGCTCTGCTCAAAAGCGCTGGTGTCCCAAGCGCCGCGTTCAATGCGAGCCCATGTGGCATCGATGAGCTGCTCGAGTTCGGCAATGTCATCGGCGTTGGCGGTTGTCGCGAATGGCGGGCGGAGCTCGCCCGTCGTCTTGTCGGGTTCTACATAGTAGTCGCCCATGGAAGTGACGGTGTAGCCATAAAACTCGGATGACGCTTCGACCAGCAGTTTGTAAAACTTGAGCTGACGATGGTAACCTGCAGGGACTTCTTTGCCAAAGCCAGTCTTGTAGTCGACGATCTGCACCGTTTTAGCTGTATCGTCAACGAGGAGCAGGTCAAGAAAACCAAAGAGTGGAGTTCCACCGGCAGTTAGACACTGCATGTTCGCTTCCGTGATACAACGGTAGCCGCGTACGTGCTCGACAAGCCAAGGGACAAACGCGCGACAAATGCGTTCGAAGCGCTCAGAATAGCGATGGATGTCCTCGGGGGCAAAATCGAGCCACGAAATCTGCTGGCGATACTTGGCCTCAATTGTCTCAATTGCCGCCTCGCCATCAGTTGCCATCCGATTAACGATGTCTTCGAACATCGCGTGAACGATAGTGCCGAATTCGGTTTGAATCGTGGGCGCAGTGGGCAGGCGCACAATCTGCTTCTCGGGGAAGTGCTGGCTATTTGCGCACTCAGGCTCGTAGGTCACAAAGTTGTTGAGTGCCGTGGCAGAGAGGTGTTTTACGTCGGTGTGAGGTTCCAAAAGCGCACGGAGCTCGGGCGTATCAAACACGTAGTTGTCGCGCCATTCGGTTTCGATGGCGGCACTGAGCTGGTCCGCTTCAGCAGAAACCTCGCAAGAGTTGATAAGCCCCGTGAGCTCCTGCAGCGCCGATCCGCCGGCGCGGTACAGCTCGAGGTGTCGCTTAGCGCGCGTGATGGCTACAAACAGCAGACGGCGCGCATCGTCGTCATCCTTTTCGTCGCGAATAAGCAGGTTGGACGGGTACAAGCTCATGCCGCCAGCACCTTTGTGCCAGGTGGAGTCGTCGGCGTCGAGCAGGTAGACGCATTCGAACTGCAGACCTTTCGAACTGTGAGCGCTAGTAAGGCGAACGGCTCCCGGTGTGCCAAGATCGATCGATGCATCGATGCTCACGCCAAACTTTTGCGCTGCGTCGAGTTTGTCGACAATATCGGGCAGGCGAAGCGTGCGTCCCATGCGGCGCGCGTCGCCCATTTCACCCTCGGCAAAGGCGAGTAGGGCGCGGATGCCGGCATTGAATTCGGCGGCGCCCAGCGGATCTTGATCTTTGCGATGCCGGTAATAGCCAAGGCTGCGTTCGGCAATCTTAAAGAGCAACGCTCTGACCGGGGAGGCGCCGGCCTCGGCCGCCCACTGCATAAGATCGTCGTGCAGCTTTTTGACGCGGGCGTTATTATTCTCGTGCATCGCGGCCATCCAGTCGCCGCGATGCACGCGCTTGGCGCTGAGCGCAAACGTCACGGACGATGGATGGTCGCCGCCCAGCTCGGCGGCACAGACAATCTGCGGAAGATAGCTACAGGCGAGCTCCTTCTGCCCGCGAGCAAGCGCGGTAACGCAGCGCAACAATGCCAGCATCGTCTGCATGCGCTCGGAAGCAAAGAGATTCTGCCGCTCGCGATACGAAAAGGGCACCTTCTCCTTAACGAGGAAGGGAATCAGCGAGCGCAAGGCGGCGTGCTTAGCAGAGATGACTGCAATTCCTTCATTGGGATCTTCGCATTCATCGAGATAGTGATTAACAAGCCGCTGCTTAATGCTCGCAGCGACGGCGGCGTATTCCTCGGCTTTGCCGCCGAAGACGTTCTCACTAAAGTCGACCTGATCACCCTGAGGCTTGGAGGCTTCGATTGACTTATTCGAGCTGGCGTCGAGGCGATATTCAATTTGCCGTGCGATGGCTTGACCGAACTCAACGATGGCGGGCGTGGAGCGATAGTTGGTCTTGAGCACGATGCTCCGGGGCGAAAACTCGGCCGCAAACTGGTTGGCACATTCGATCGTGGCGCCCTGAAAACGCATGATGGCCTGATCGTCATCGCCAACGGCCATGATATTTGGCGCATCAACGCCGTCGCAGAGCAGCTCGATGATGCGCATCTGGGCACCATTGGTGTCCTGGAACTCGTCAACTTGGATATAGGTATAGGTGTCCTGGAGCACTTGGCGCAACGCGTCATTGTGTTCGACGGCGTCGACAAAATCGCCGATCATATCGTCGTAATCGTAGAGATGGTGCTGGTCGAGCTTGCTCTGGTAGCGACGCGCGACGTCGCAAGCGGTCTTAAGTCGCTCGCTCTGCTCGGCAATCTTAAACGTGCGCCCCTGAGAGTTGCTGCCTCCAAAGAAGGCATCGCGCACCTTGGTGTATCCCGAGGATTTACCCTTCTCGTCGATGAGCTCGGTGCGGCGAACGGTATCGCGCAGCGCAAGGATACAGGGCACATACGTGCCGGCAGGACAGTCGATCGGGCGGGTGAGCGCTGTGGGCGCCATGGCGCAGACACGCTCGACCTCTTCCTCAAAGCGTTCTGCCAACGCGGCGCTTGCCCTTTCGCATGCGAGCGAAAGCAGCTCGGAATGCTCGGTGAGCCAGGCAGCGGCGTCGATATTCTGCTGCGCTATGGCGCCCAGCGTATCGTAGTCCAGGCCACTGTGTTTGATTTTGGAGACAAAGCCAATCATCTTGCCGATGTTTTGCGCGGGCATATCGGGCGACCCTCCGCCCAGGGGCGACCCAAAGGGCAGCGATTTGAGCAGCCGATCAAAAATCTCTTGCTGGTGCAGACTGGTAACAAGCGTGTCGGTCGAAGGGCGCATGAAGTACTCGGGATAGCGCGACCTGATGCTGCTTGCAAATCCGTGGAACGTACTGACTTCGATGCCGTAGGCGTCGCGCCCAATGAGCTCAATCAGGCGTTTGCGCATGGCCTCCGCGCCCGCCTCGGTATAGGTGAGGCAGAGGATGTTGCGCGGGGCGGCATCGCGTTCGGCGAGGATGTTCGCCGCGCGCAGGCTCAGCAGCTGCGTCTTGCCAGTACCGGGGCCAGCGATGACGAGCAGCGGGCCGTCCAGACAATCGACTGCCTCGCGCTGTTCAGGGTTTAGTCGGTTGAGCGATTCGATGAGTTCGTGGGTCATATTCACGTCAACATCACCTGTTTTCTTGGTAGAGTGCTCGCGTTTCATCAAGGTACTTGAGATACGTATCAATGGCACTTTGAGGTTGAACGATCTTAATGAACGTGCTGAGTTGCAGCAGCCAGCCAAAGAACTGCGGCGACAGCGGGGCTTTGACAGTTGCCAGCAGACGCCCGTCTTGGTTTTCAAACACAACAGCATCCAGTCCGAACTTGTCGATGAGCGGGTTCATCGCACGGTCATCGAGTTCCAGCACCACAGTGGTCTTGTCCGCCGCATACACGCCAAATGATGGCGAGACGTGATCTTCGAGCACATAGCCTGCGATACGCGGATCTTTGGTCGCGGACTCTTCGGACACCGCAACGTCGAGCATGCGATCGACGCGATAGGGCGTGAACGGCTGATGGCCCGAGCCGGCGTTGGCCCATTTATCTCTAAACCCAATCATGTAATAGAGTTCGTCGGAGTAGATAAGGCGCACGGGTGTGAGCTCGTAGGTCTTTCCGTCATGGTTGAAGGCCTTTTGCTTGGCGGCGTTGTAGTGGAAGTAGCGGAAGCGGATCTTGCGCTTTTCGCGCATGGCTTGCTGGATAAGGTCGATATTGTGCAGAGCATCGGAGTTTTGCATCTTCACGCGCGAAGGCACGTCGACACGCTTGTGCATTAGCTCGCGTTCGCCCAGGCTGGCGAGGCTCTGCAGCTTGCCGAGGAGGTGGTCGGTCAACTCATCGGTCAAAAACGGCGAACTCTGCACGGCGTCAACAAGCATGATGAGTTCTTGCAGGTCGAGCGGGCGTGAGACCAGCGCCCATTCCTTGCCGCCACGCTGGTCAACATCGAGCCCAAAGTCGCGAAGCGTTTGCAGATCGCGATAGATGGCCTTTCGTTCGGCTTCGAGGTCGTGATAGGCGAGCTCCTCGATGATCTGCTGCGTCGTGAGTCCGTGCGTGCTGTCGGTCTTTTCCATCAAGGTTTTAAGCAGGAACAGAAGCCTGAGCTTTTGGTTTGGTCTGTTCGCCACGATGTCTCCTTTCGCCGGCAGCGTACCAACCGGTGATTCAAAACAAGACCCGTTATTGGGACCCATTCTAGCCCGCGCGACCGTAGTATTCGCAGCAATAAGGGCCCGAATAGGGCGAAAGGTGGTTAAACGGAAATCGGCGGTTTGGCTAGTCGGTGCGACGTGCGCCCTGTTAGCTTGGGCCCGGTTCCAGTTTACAAGGATCAGAACAGGAGAAATGCGATGACAGACATCAAAGTCTTTGCCGAGAATCTTGAGGATTCAACCAAGGAGCAGATCGAGGAGATTTCCAGCTGCCCGGCATTTGAAGGCGCCAAGATTCGCATCATGCCCGATGCCCATAAGGGCAAGGGCTGCGTGATTGGCTTTACGGCAAACCTGGGCGACAAGGTGATTCCCAACCTGGTGGGGGTCGACATCGGATGCGGGATGTATTGTGTGCCTCTTGCGGAGATCATTGCGCGCGACGACCTCATTCAGTTCAATCGCGATGTGAAGAGTGCGGTGCCCACGGGCTTTAGCCTTCATCGCGATCCTGCCTGCGTACTCGCGGACTTTGACATGGAGTCGCGTGATTGGTTGCAGGATAAACGCAAGGTTGAGCGCTCCATGGGCACGCTGGGCGGCGGCAATCACTTCATTGAACTCGACGAGGACGAGGATGGGTGCCAATATCTGGTCGTGCACACCGGCTCGCGCAACATGGGCAAGCAGACGGCGGAGCACCATCAGGCGCTGGCGCAGAAGACGTGCACGGCAGATATCCCCGACGAGCTTAAGTATCTCGTGGGAGATCTTTCTGCCGAGTATCTCGTCGATATGCATAACTGCCAACGCTTTTCGAATCAGAACCGCAAGGCGATTGTCGCACAGATTGTTGAGCGTACGGGAATTCGACTCGACGGAGACGGCTTTACCACCATGCACAACTACATTTCTGAAAAGGTGGCATGATTCGCAAGGGCGCCATTAGCGCTCGTGCGGGAGAGATGGTACTGATTCCGTTTAATATGCGCGATGGTGCCGTTATTGCACGCGGCAAGGGAAACGAGGACTGGAACTGCTCGGCGCCGCACGGGACGGGTCGCGCGATGAGCCGCACCAAAGCGTTCCAAACGCTCGATACCAGGTCGTTCGTCAACGAGATGCGCGATGCCGGCATCTACTGTCCAAGCGCATGCGAGTCGACGCTCGATGAGTCGCCCGAAGCGTATAAACCTGCGGATGATGTACTGAGACTCATGGACCCGACGGTTGATGTTATTCACCGACTCAAGCCGATTTGGAATTTTAAGGCTACTGGTAAGCGCGGTAGGCGTTAGGAGGGTTGCGATGACGCTAAAGATGGACTCCAGGGACGACCGAATTGGCCGTTCTGTGAGTTTGGGCGAGATAATGAGCTTCCCGGGCGTGATGCCGCCGTCCGCGAATCGGTGCGGCGGGAATCGTGGAGAACGTGATGATGAGGGTTTTGACCTCAGCGGTTTTCACAATCGGCTGGTTTCTGGGCTCGATCGCGGTATGGAGACGTCGGTGCGTGAAGCCCCGCGAGTGTTGAAGACCGGTATGCCGGTCGTTGATGCCCTAGGTGGCGGCGTTGGGCTGGGCAAGCTCAGCGTGATTGGCGGTGCGCATGAAGATGTCTCCAACGTGCTAGTGCATGCGGCCTTGCGCCTGAGTGAACAACGCGCCGTGCTCTACATGCCGATTCGGGAGCGTGAAGAGGACGCGATCGCCCGGCTTATTCGCGCTGAGATGGATGACAAGGTGTCAGAGGATCCTGAGGAACAACAGGTTGAGACTATCCGCGCAACGATGCGGCTTAAGCAGCGCAACCTGGGCATCTTTGTCGAAGACAACATGACCATGGACCTTGTAACGAGCTGGTTGCTTGGCGACCAAACGTGGAACAGAGCAGTACTAAAGGACGTCGTGGTCGTAATTGACGGAATCGAAATGCTCGACGACAACCGCCCGGTAAATGCGATCCAGCGCGACTTACGCAACATGCTCAGCCCGACATCCGCCATCCTAGCGGGCTGCTTTGCGGCCGGGGATCGAAACAACGATGCGGCATTCGCGGAGACCCACTGCAATGCGGACGCCTTGGTCCGCATGAGCCCCGATGGCGCGGAACCATTCTGCATGCGAGTTTTCGGCTAAAGCCGCAACCAATAACGACAGCCCAGCCCGTGGTGCGCCCACGCCGTGGGCCAGTTATTTTTAGTGAGTGAGAATAAGGTTTAAGAAACCAATTTCTGTAAAATCGAAAAAATAGGCGCCTTAACTTACGATTATCATCCTCTCTGATAAGCTAAGCGGAGGAGGCGATTTCCATGAAACTGTATCATCGCGAGCAATACTTGAAGAAGATTCGACCGTTCTACGACGACGACTTGATCAAGGTGATCACGGGTATCCGCCGCTGCGGCAAATCGTGCCTCATGTCGACGATTGCCGAGGAACTGAGAAACCGTGGTGTCGAAGACAAGGACATCATCTACCTCGACCTCGACAGGCGCGGCAACCGCTCAATTAAGACGCCTGATCAGCTGGAGGAAAAAATCGAGTCGCTTCTGGCTGACAACGACTTCAAATACCTTTTCATCGATGAGGTGCAGAACGTCCGAGACTACGAGGAGGTCGTGAACGCCTATAACTCGGATGGCGGCTTCTCGATTTTCATCACTGGCTCCAACTCGTATCTGCTGTCTGGCGAGCTGATGACCAAGCTCACGGGTCGATACGTGGAGTTCGAGATGTTCACCCTATCCTTTTCCGAGTTCCTCGACATGAAGAGGTTCATGGGCAAGGAGGTCGGTGACGCGCGAATCGAGTTTGACGAATATCTACGGTATGGCGGGTTTCCCCGGTCTCTGGAATACGACGATCCCGAGGCGAAGGCTCGCTACATCGAGGATGTCGTTGGGCAGATCGTCGACAAGGACATCAGGACTCGCAACAAGATTCGGAACATTGATACGTTCAACCGTGTCATGACCTATGTCATCAACAACTACGGTGCGCCGACGAGCCTCACCAGCCTCCACGACTATTTCACCAAGACGGAGCGTATCGCCGTCGAGCGGCGGACGATTGCCGCCTATATCCAGATGCTCGTCGATGCCAAGGTGCTCTACAGATGCGAGAGATTCGACCTTAAGTCCCGCAAATCGTTACGCGGCGAGGAGAAGTACTACCTTGCGGATCCGGGCATCTATTTTGCGCGCAACGTCGATGTTCGGTTGAATTACGGACCCTCGCTAGAAAATGCCTTGTACATCTATCTCCGCTCGAGGGGATATAAGCTATCCGTAGGCCGCATCGGGAAGCTGGAGTGCGACTTCATCGCGCGTAGACGCAACGCCTACGCCTACATCCAGGTTTCAATGACAATCGCCGATAGGGACGTGGAAGAGCGTGAGTACAGGCCGTTCGGCTACATTAGGGACGGATATCCGCGCTACCTTTTCACGCTTGACCCCCTGTTGCAGGAGAGGGATGGCGTCAGGCATCTGAACATGGTGTCGTTTATGAAAGATGACGGCGACCTAATTTGAGTGGCGGCCGGATTCCTTGGCTTCCCGGTGCGTGGGTAGCGTGAGTACCAAATGAGAACTCTTGTCTCACGAAGAATCGGCAGCCTGAGAACTCGTATTGAAATTAACGAGCTTTTGACCAGTGGCTCCTGTTACCGAGTGGGGATTGAGTCGATCGAGATGACGGTTGTGGTCTTCCCGGCTGAGTCGGTCTTCGCTCAGCTCTGTTTTGCTCTATCTATCATGTACGAGAACCTTTCGAGCATCGCTTGCTCATTACGCTCCGCAGGAGCCAGAGTATGCCGTTTCAGTCCAATGAGGAATTCATCGTAATGTTCATCTACACCGTAGTGTTCATCTCCGGTAAATAGGCTTTTATTAGTTTTAAAAAATGCATATAGCTCACTATAGTGTTTAACACTGAATCTTGCTGCTTTTGCCTTGGCCTCGTCGGCATTATTGAAATCCGGCGCAAATAAATAGCACTTAACTGTTCTGTCTTTGCATTCCTCTTTGCATTCCTTTTCCGCCACTTCTCGATATCGTGAAAGCTGCGTTTCTGAGCAATCGGGTTTAATGCCATTAATCGCCGAATGGATTTTGTTTTCGATTACAACGATGTGACGCTCATTTTCAATCCATAAATCCACGTGGTGTTTTGATTCACGAATGATCGTGGGGTGCGGACCGAAGTCACTGATGCCGAGAACTTCTTTGGCAAACGCTTCAAATCCTTTTTTGCTGCAACTTAGGTAATGTGCCAGCAAATTGGAGAACACAAGCTCATCGTCCTCTTTCCCGATTATTTCAAGGAACGAAGGTTGCGTTTTATTGCAACTCATCGTCTTAACGGGTTTTGTCCCGATTTGCTCCTCCCATTTTTCTTCATCCGCTATCAGCTCTTTTAGCCGCGCATAAGCCTCTGGATCATCGATACTGGAGATATATGTTCGTTGATGTCCCCATTGCTTCTTGTCGCTGCAAATAAGCTCAATTGGATGTCGACGCTTGTCTTCGTCTTTTGCTTTGCCCATAGAAATAAAGATCTGATGCTTGGGGCTGGGGATTTTAAACGATCCCGTATGGTAACTGAGAGTACTGAACGCCTCTTCTTTTTCTCCTTTGTAAACGTTTTCGGCAAATATCTTGTCCACGGAAACGCCGTTATAGGAAACGCTGTCATGCGTTATTGGAAGAGTTTCCCCTTTGTTTCTCGGGGAACAAATGTTTTCAAGGTCGCATGCTAGACCAGCGGCTTCACCCAGAGTGCTTCCATATGATCGAATTAGAAGCACTGCTTCTACATTTGGGTGGTCATTAACGTTTCCATCAGGAGCTATATATAGATACCTTCCACCATTATCTGTGTCAAAAAAATCAATGACTTCATGGCCTATGTTCTCACCATCGAAAAGATATCTACCACAAAAAACCTTGGCGATTAAAATTTCTTTCTTATCGCTCATGAGTGCTCCCTTGAAAACGGTGCTAAACATGCATTGATTCTCTCATAGGGTGGTCTGGTTTGAAAGGCGCGGCACAGGGGCTCGGATTGAGGGTGATTGCGTTGAGCCGAGTGCAACTATTGTTTTAATTGTCAGCATCCGTTATTAAGCGCGGTGCCGATATATATCCAGCCAAATAGGCTCTTTCTCCTTGTTGCCGGCACACTCTTCTAGCAAGTCCTCTATTCGGTCCAGCTCGATCGCTTGCAAGGCAGCACATTCTTCCGGCAAAGGGTGCGTTACTTTCTTCGCTCTGAACACGGGCGACAGCATTACGTTCGTATGTGCCCATCCGGCAAAGCAGCTGCCGTAGGGGATAGAGCCACATCTGATCTGCCCATCGTCATCGGGATACAGACAGTCCAATTTCGAGTTTGCTACCAGGCAATAACAAGGTCCTGGCGCCCATGGCCTGCAGTCAATCTCGAGAATGTCGCCCTTTTTATACGGTGTGGGCAGGCCAATGTACGCCCCTTTAAACCATGGCCCAAAGATTTCACCCACAATGCAATCGCGCGCCTCGCCACACTCGCCTTCTTCCTCTCTGCAGATGTACTGGATTTCGCCGGAGGCGTTTGCGTAGTAAGCGTAGTCTGGCTGTAGAAAGCCGTCGTATGGATATGAACAGCTCGGGTCGTTGGCAAGGTTGAACAGCTCAATCATCCAGTATGAGGACGATAAATCTGTCATGCCGCCCCACTTGTCTGCGTATGTCTTCATTGCCGCAAGGGCGGCCCGCCACGATGCCACGGGGAAGGGGCCATGCGTGATAGCGGATCCCACTTCGCTATCGATGAAGCTAATTTCGCTGATGAGCAGCATTTTCTTGTTTCCGTCGACGTCCTTTAGCGCGTTCAGGCAGTCGTCGATGTAATCGATACAATCCTCTGGATCGTACCAATGAAAGGTGTTGTCTGACGAGTTGCGCTCAGCAGCAAGCAGTCTGCTGAGCATCTCCCGTTTGCGGTTGATTTCTATCGGCGCGCTACCGATGATGTGCGCGTGCTGATCACTGCTCAGTAGCTGTGGATTATGCAGCAAATGCTCTCGCAGCTCCGGAGAGTCGATCAAGTTGATTATTTCTTCGTGCATGATGGCCTCCGGGTTGCCGGTGTGGCTTCTCGTAGATTCGGACATGGTGGCCTTTATTCAAATAGCTGCGGGTACTTTTCCTTGAGCGGTGCCTGATCCAGACGTAGCTCTTCCAGGTTGCGCTTTGCCTTGGACTCCATCCTTATGGTGTCGATAAACGCGATGAGTGAGTCGACATACAGGTCGCCGCGCAGGTAGGCCTGGGCGGCGATTAAAATTCGCTGCTCGTCTTCTTGTGGTTTGCGATAGTACTCAAGATTCAGGTAAAGCGGGTCTGGCTCGCCGATGTAGAGGGGAAACGCCTCGTTGTAGGTAATCGAGCAGCCAGTGGCACGCATGTTGCTGATATCCCCTGCATGGCGATAGTGCTCGAGGCGCTGCTGCGCATGATCAAGCCATTCGTCAGAACGGTCTGCCTGCCGAAGCTCTGCCTCAAGCTTTGTCCGGTCCCACGTGGGCAGATCGAACAACGTGAATGGCTCGCGGTCGCTGCCCTGCGGCGTCCAGACGATGTCGCCGGTGTGGAACGGCGTGGGGATATCGACCCAGATGAACTCGAATGCGATGTCCCAGTCGTCCTCAACGGGGCCGGCCGAAGGACAATAAACGGAAAGGGCTTCGCCTTTGCCGTTCACCATGAGCCAATCTTCCCGGCGGTGTTCTTCGTCAGCGTCGAGTGGACACCGAGTGATGCGCACGCGCACCTCCGGACGACTCGCCAGCTCGTCGTCACGGCGTAGCGCTTCGACACATTTTTCATAGCAGCTGAATGGCGCGCCGAAGGCTCCGCAAAGTTGCCCGTCGGGCACAATCTCCTCTTCATACTGATAAACGTAGCCGGTCCCACTCGTAAACGCATCGACGCACCGCTTGTTGAAATCGATTGTCCAGCGCAAGAAGGCATGGAAATCGGGGATGGACGGCCTTCCGAGACCGGCATAAGTAGCTTCCAGCGAACAATTGGGCATGGTTCGGGCGATCTCCCGCCAGGCTTCGCATTTCTGCTCGAGCGTGGCGGTTTTCGAAAACCAAACAAGATATGCTGCTTCGATGGCGCTGGGCTGAAAGTCGATGCTGCGCAGGTGCCCCCGAATGTCCCGGGAGTCAACAAAATCCAAGATGTTCATGGCAACCTCCAATTCGATCGTTGCCATTAGCATCCGCCAGAGGTCGTGCTTTGCAGTCCCATTAACAGGTCTGATATGAATCTCTCGTCAAACATACTTTTGGAAACGCCACTGGTGCATGGGTGGCTACGTGCTGAAAGGATTGCCATGCAAAAGATGATGCTGGATCTTGTGACGAATAGCGCCGGTATGGCGGAGGCCTGGGAGGACGCCTTTAGGGGTTGCAAAGGCATTGCGATGCATTGCTGTGATTTTAAGGCGTTTATCAGGCGGTATCCTGAAATCGATGCCGTCGTGTCGCCGGCGAACTCATATGGTTTGATGGATGGCAATTACGACAGGGCGATAACTGACGAGTTTGGACCGGCGCTTGCCGAACGAGTGAGAGCGGTTATTCAGGATCAGTTTTACGGAGAGCAGCCGGTTGGTACGAGCTTTTCAGTTCCAATTCCCGGGCACGAGGACATTCTGCTCATACACACTCCGACCATGCGGGTCCCCACCCCCATCGTTGACCCTTTGGTCGTCTATCAATGCATGAGGACAACGCTTATAGAGGCGATGCAAACCTCACGTCAGCGAATCGTGGTTCCCGCGTTCGGCGGAGCGTGCGGATTTCTTCCGTTCAAGAAAATAGCCATGCTCATGTGGGAGGCCTATCTTCAAATCGTCGAACCTCCCGCAGAAATCACCTGGGAGTATGCGTGGTCGCGCAATTTGGAGGAATGGTACCGCTGATGTGCCGATGAACAGCGCATCGAAGCATAACAGAAGGGGTCGCCGCCGCTAGGGCGTCGACCCTTTAATCCTAGCAACTGGTACTATCTCCCTTTAGCAAAGGGTCTATCGTCGCATCGAACAGCTCCGGGTAGCGGTCCTTGAGCCAGCTGTCTGCGTCCTCGAAGCCGCATGCCTTTTTCTCCGCCAGTGCCTGCAGCTCGCATGCGCTGGCCATCGCGGTGAGCGAGTCAACCGCCAGGTCGCCTTTGACATACGCCCTGACGCCGTAGAGGATTCGCTCTGCCGGCTTGAGCGGCTCGCGATAATAGTCAATGTCCAAAAGAAAGCCTTCAGGCTCCCCAATGTAGAAGGGGAAATGCAAGGCGGATGAGACTTGGCACCCGTAGGCGTACATGTCGCTGGTGTCTCCGTCATATCGGTGCCAGCGCAATAGCTTGTCTGCCTTTTCAACGAGGCGGTCTTTGTAGACGGAAGAGACAAGTTCTTTGTCGACTCGTGTGGACCCCCAGGTTTGCAGGTCAAACAGCACCATCGGCTCGTCGGGGCGTTGGAGGTTACAGACGATGTCTCCGGCATGAAAAGGCGTCGGGATATCAAACCACATATCCTCAAAATCGCTTGCGGTGCCCTCCTCGTCCCACTCGCTTTTGTTGCGGTAATCGCAAGACATTACTTCGCCGCTCGCATTGAGTAAGACCATGTCGTCGGCATAGTGGTCTTCGTCTGGGTCGATGGGACGACGAGTGATTCTGATGGCTTTGGGATTATCACCTTCTAGCTCTATCCAGATTGCATCGAAGCACTTTTGATAACTGCTGTACGGGCCGTAAAGAAGGTCGCATCGGTCACGCCGGTCCCACGAGTAGTCCTCAAAGAAATACAGGCTTTGACCGTCCGTCCTTTTAAAGTGTGCGAGCTTTCTTTGCTCCTGCCTGATGACATTGCGCAGAAAGGCATGGAAGTCCGGGATGTTGACCGTGTCGTTCTTGCGGCTCATGGTGCAATTGGGCATATTATCGATGACCTTTTGCCAGCCTTCGAGCTTTTGCTGTAGCGTTGCTTTGCGCGAGCGGTCGACGATGAAAGCCGCTACGGGTGTGGTGAGCTCGTAGTCGATTCGTTGAAGATGCTCCTTAATGCTGCGCGAGTCCAAAAACTCAAAGATGTCCGGACGAATATCTAGCTCACTTTGACTGGTGGACTTGCGGTGCGGCTGCAGGCAATCGTGCCCGACCGAGTCTTCGGACCATTGCTTGCCGTAGTTGGGGTCGTCGTGCAGCTTCTGCGAAAGTTCGAGCATAAATGCGCAGTCGTCCGGCAGCTCGCCGGTGTAGCGCTCGGCGGTGTAGAGGGCGGAGGGGATGAAGGGGTCCAAGAGACTGTCGCTGAAGGTGCCGGATGAAAGCGAACCCTCCTTAACGCCGTGATCTTTGCTAGGCCCTGCGCACCAGATCTGTCCCCGGAGCGTGTGCTCGTAGTCATTTTCGAGCACAACGGCAAAGCGAGGCCCGTGGTCGAAGGGGCGACCGTCGATCTTGAGGATGTCGCCCGGTACCCACGGTGTGTAGATGGGCTCGTCGTTCGCGCAGAACCGCCTGCTATCGTTTCGCCAGGCGCTTTCGACATGCGATTTGCGAGTGCGGTGATTACGCAGATCGCGGAGGAATATAAGCTCGCCATCCTTGGTTGCCGCAAACGCCAGGGAGGGCTGCGCCGTTTGGTGCTCGTGCAGGTCTTCCGAGGTGTAGAGATTGATCTTCCAGTACGATTCGGACCAATCGTCGTCAGGATACTCTTCGATGTAGCGCTTCATGAGCGTTTGCGCGGCTTCCCAGGATGCGGTGGGGAAGGGGCCGTCAAGGGCGTCGGCGTCGCGCTCCTCCTCGTTGTAGAACATGACGTGCAGTAGGAGGATTCCGCGGTCGCGCTCGACGTTGTTGAGCATGTCGAGCGCGCTGTTGAGCTGGGTGAGATGCGAATCGATATCTCCGACCAGCTCCGGCGATACCTCCTTGTGAAGCTGCTCGAGCATGATGCGTTTTTCGCCAAGCGTCTTCAGCGAGCCGGCGATGATCGGCGCTGGCCAGTATAGGTATTCACGCATGTGGTCTCGTAACTCCTGGCTTTTGATGCAGCTGAGGATAAGGTCCTTGCCGGTATCGCTGATGCTATCGTTTGCCTGGCTGTTCATGTCGGCCTCCTTATCGATCGTTACCGGCATGATGCAACAGGTGTGGAGGCCGTCGGTCCCATTAACGGGACCAGGAGAGAATGGATGTGACAAGGGAACTGCCCCTTCGCCACAACCCAAATATTGCCTTTACGTGTTGGTACACACGGTGTGCAATAATACTCGCACTGT
>ERZ837590.1187-NODE-1187-length-14760-cov-3.759130_pt1 | contig 14760 bp, 8 predicted proteins | sample MGYA00519573_ERZ837590 | MGnify/ENA primary metagenome ERZ837590 (study PRJEB31850, sample SAMEA3708820) | human gut metagenome | biome: human gut; feature: human-associated habitat; material: faeces | place: China | collected 2014 ... | reverse complement strand
TGGTTAACGGATTAAGGAGCGGATAATGATTGAAGTTCAACATCTCAACCTCGCGTTTGGCGAGGGGGAGAAGCGTAACCAGGTGCTGTATGACGTCAGTTTCCACGTTAAGCCCGGCGAGATCTACGGTCTGGTAGGAGAGTCCGGTTCCGGTAAAACGACGGTGCTCAAGTGCCTGGCGGGGCTGTTTACCCACTGGCAGGGGGAACTGACCATCGATGCTCAGCCCTTAGGGCATGAAATTAGCCGCGAGCGCTGCCGTCAGGTGCAGATGGTATTTCAGGACCCCTACGGATCGCTGCATCCCCGTCACACCATTGGCGATATCCTCGAAGAGCCGCTGCAGATCCATCGTATCAACGACCGCGACCGGCGGATAAATGTGCTGCTGGATAAAGTTGGCCTCAACCGCGCCTTTCGCGAGCGTTATCCGCATCAGCTCTCCGGCGGGCAGCGGCAGCGCGTGGCGATAGCCAGAGCGCTGATTCTTGAGCCTCAGGTGCTGCTGCTGGATGAGCCGACGTCGGCGCTGGATGTGTCGGTGCAGGCTGAGATCCTTAACCTGCTGGCGGAACTGCAGCGGGAGGCTAAGCTCACTTACCTGATGGTCACCCACGATCTTGGGGTTATTGCCCACTTATGCCAGAAAGTGGCGGTGATGCAGTACGGGAAGATCCTCGCAACCCTGACGGTCGATGCGCTGGTCAGCGGCCAGGCGCAGATGGCCTATACGCAGATGCTGGTTAACGCCAGTCGGCAATATACGCGCGAAATGGCGCGCGAGGTGGCGGAATACTAAGCTTTATGGCGCATTGTCTCACGGCAGATGCGCCCATTTTAATAGGTAACTATTTGATGTTATAGGTTTTTTGTGGTTGTGGGTATCGTCTGTTAATGTAAGCGCGGTGCTTGGATCGATATCCTGCCCAGGTTTTTCCTGCAGCCGCAGGTGCCGTTTTACCTTAACATTCAGAGTCTCAATCAACGAACCCGGCTGCTGTATACCAGCCGGGCGCCGTCTTTGCTTTGCGAAGCCTGATCAGCGTAGCAGCGGGCAGTCGGGCGGCAGCCGGCAGCGCAGGGCCGCCGGTAACAGCTCCATGCGGAAGGTTTTGCCGCTGAGCGGCTCGCCGTCGAGGTTAAACGTCATCTCATGGGGCGCGGTTATTTCAAACCACGAGGAGACACCGTCAACAATATTCGGCGAGTTTTCCGGATTCGCCAGGGTGCTGAACAGGGCAGGGATCAGCTCTTCGCCGGTGAAAATGCGCAGATGCAGCAGACCATCGTTAATCAACGCCTCCGGACACAGCTGCTGGCCGCCGCCGGCCTGGCGGCCATTGCCGATGCCGATGACCAGCGCATCGCCCTGCCAGTGAAAGTTCTCCCCGCGGATCTCGCAGCGGTCCGGCTTCAGGGTATCCATGCGCATCAGACCGTGGATTAAATAAGAGACACCGCCGAGCGCGGCCTTGAGTTTTTCCGGCGTTTCGGTGGTGATCCGGGTGCCGAACCCGCCGGTCGCCATATTAATAAAGCCGGTTTTATCATTCACCCGGGCGATATCTATCGGCACATCGCGGCCGACGATCGCCAGCTTGAGGGCGCTGGCCAGGTCCTGCGGAATACCGACGCTGGTGGCAAAGTCGTTAGCCGTGCCCAGCGGTAAAATCCCCAGCGCCATCTTGCCGCCGCGCTCCACCAGCGCGGTCGCCACTTCATTAATGGTGCCATCGCCACCGCCGGCGATCACCGTTTCAACGTTCAGCTGCAGGGCTTCATCGATAAACCGAGCGGCATCGCCCTTTTCCCAGGTCACGCGGACGTGAATATCAATCCCTTCATCGCGTAACAGGTTAACCGCTTCGCGTAGCTGCGGTTCATTGGCACCTTTGCCGTTAAGGATCAGTAAGCTGGCAGGAAACGTAGACATCATCAAGGGAACCTTTATTGCTCAATGTTGCATAAAGTGTACCGCATGACGAAAGCGAAGACCGGAGGAGAGGCAAAAAAATAAGCCCGCGTAAGGGAGATTACGCAGGCTAAGGAGGTGGTTCCTGGTACAACTAGCATTTATGGGTTATGTTTTTCAGCGAAATGGATGATACCTGTTTCGATCGAAACGGTATGTGATCCGATTCTAATATCCTTACATCGTGAAAAAATAACGCAAATTAACTAGTTACCATGCGGATTTCTGGTTGTTTGACCAGTAAAGTTGCGCATCAGCAGGGCATACTGCAGGGGCAGGTCGTCCGGCACAGGCAACCAGACGGTATAGCCATCGCCCGGGGCCACCGGCATGGTTTCGCCTTTGCCATTCTCCATATGCTCAAGGGTGAAGTTGACGTTACCCTGCGGGGTCATCAGCTCAAGGCTGTCGCCGACGCTGAACTTATTTTTGACCGCCACGGCCGCCAGCGGGCCGTTACGCTCTCCGGTGAATTCGCCGACAAACTGCTGGCGCTCGGAGACGGAGTAGCCGTACTCGTAGTTCTGATAATCGTCATGGGTATGGCGGCGCAGGAAGCCTTCGGTGTACCCGCGGTGGGCCAGCCCCTCCAGGGTCTCCAGCAGGCTGGTATCGAACGGTTTGCCGGCGGCGGCATCGTCGATCGCCTTGCGGTAAACCTGAGCGGTGCGCGCGCAGTAGTAGAAGGATTTGGTGCGGCCTTCGATCTTCAGCGAGTGAACGCCCATCTGGGTCAGACGCTCAACGTGGGCGATAGCCCGCAGATCTTTCGAGTTCATGATGTAGGTGCCGTGTTCGTCCTCAAAGGCGGTCATGTACTCGCCCGGACGTTTGGCTTCCTCAATCATAAAGACTTTATCGGTAGGCGCGCCGATGCCGAGGGTGGGCTCCACGGTCTGCACCGGGATCGGCTCATATTTGTGGACGATGTTGCCGACGTCGTCCTCTTTGCCTTCCGCCACGTTGTATTCCCAGCGGCAGGCGTTGGTGCAGGTCCCCTGGTTCGGGTCGCGCTTGTTGATATACCCGGAGAGCAGGCAGCGGCCGGAGTAGGCCATGCACAGCGCGCCGTGGACGAAAATCTCAATCTCCATCTCCGGCACCTGGCGGCGAATCTCTTCGATTTCATCCAGCGACAGTTCACGCGACAGGATCACGCGGGTCAGCCCCATCTGCTGCCAGAATTTGACCGTCGCCCAGTTGACGGCGTTGGCCTGCACTGAAAGATGGATCGGCATCTCCGGGAAGTGTTCCCGCACCAGCATGATTAAACCCGGATCGGACATGATCAGCGCGTCCGGACCCATCTCCACCACCGGCTTCAGATCGCGAATAAACGTTTTCAGCTTGGCGTTATGCGGGGCGATGTTGACCACCACATAGAATTTTTTACCCAGCGCGTGGGCTTCATTGATGCCGAGCTGCAGATTTTCGTGATTGAATTCGTTGTTACGCACGCGCAGCGAGTAGCGCGGCTGGCCGGCATAAACGGCATCGGCGCCATAGGCGAAAGCGTAACGCATATTCTTCAGCGTTCCCGCCGGGGAGAGGAGTTCTGGTTTAAACATGGTGTTCTCGTTCTGATGACAGGTCAGATTCGCCGCACCTGGTGCGGCGAGTTGGGGAGTGTCCCCACATTAAGGGCGGGCATTGTAGCGCCGCGGCGAAGGGGAGTAAATATCAGATAGGTATCTTTCAGTATGGCTAATTTGTTTGCCATTTTGAACCTGGGCAGTACTCACACTGACAGCGCTAATAACGCCTGGTGGGATAGGCTCTAGGGAGTTCCCCGGGTTGCGGCGTAAACGCCTTACCCGGGCTACGGATTGCAGATGGCGGTGAACGTGTAGCCCGGCGAAGCGCAGCGCGAGGCGGGAAAAGGCCAACTACGCCAGCCGGCAGGCGTCCGCTTCCCAGCGGTAGCCAACGCCATACACCGCGCGAATAAACGACTGCTCGGCGTCCAGCGCCTCCAGCTTGCGCCGCAGGTTTTTGATGTGGCTGTCGATGGTGCGGTCGGTGACTACCCGATAATCGTCATACAGATGGTTGAGCAACTGTTCGCGGGAGAAGACCTTGCCCGGCTCCTGGGAGAGGGTTTTCAGCAGCCGGAACTCGGCGGGAGTGAGGTCCAGCAGCTTGTCGCGCCAGGAGGCCTGAAAACGACCTTCGTCGACAATCAGCGGGCTCTGGGCGTCCAGCGCCTGCAGATCGCGCTGCGGCTTGCAGCGGCGAAGAATGGTTTTCACCCGGGCGACCACTTCCCGCGGGCTGTAGGGCTTGCAGATATAGTCGTCGGCGCCAATTTCCAGCCCCAGCAGACGGTCGATCTCTTCGATCTTCGCCGTCACCATTACCACCGGAACATCGGAGAAGCGGCGAATTTCCCGGCACAGCGTTAAACCGTCGGTGCCGGGCAGCATCAGGTCCAGCAGGATCAGGTGCGGCGGCGTCTGGCGAACGTAGGGCAGGACCTTGTCGCCGTGGTTAATCAGCGTAGGCGCATAGCCGGCGGCTTGCAGATAATCAATCAGCAGCTGGCCGAGCTTCGGTTCATCTTCCACGATAAGAATGCGTGGGGTGTTTTCATCTACAGGCAATTCAGTCATACGTCTCTCGGTAAATCATGTTCCAGAGGTAACTCAACTTTAATGCTAACCCCGCCAAAAGGCGAATGGTCGGCACGCAGGGTGCCGCCGTGGGCCGCGACAATATTGAGGCAAATCGCCAGTCCGAGGCCGGAGCCGCCGCTGGCGCGGTTGCGCGATCCTTCCGCCCGGTAAAAGCGCTCGCACAGGCGGGCCAGCTGCTCATCGCTGACGCCGGGGACGCTGTCGGCGAAGTCAATCACCAGCATCCGGCCGCTGCGACGGGCGGTGATGTGCAGGCTGCCGCCGCTGTCGGTATAGCGCAGGCTATTCTCCAGCAGATTGTTGAAGAGCTGCATCAGGCGGTCGCGGTCGCCGAAGATCATCGCCTGCTCCGGGAGCGACACCTGAATGCTTAGCTGCCGGCTGGCGAAGCGCTCGCGAAAAGCGCCCGCGGCCACTTCCAGCAGGGTGATGATATCCAGTGAGGTTTTCTGGTAGGCCAGCGCCCCCTCGTCGGACATCGACAGCTGATGGAGGTCGTCCACCAGCTTGGTGAGGGTAGCCACCTCGGCCTGCAGAGAAGGAATCGACTCGGGGGTAAAGCGCCGGACCCCGTCCTGAATCGCCTCCAGCTCGCCGCGCAGCACCGCCAGCGGGGTGCGCAGCTCATGGGAGATATCGGCCATCAGATCGCGACGCATCTGCTGGTTGCGCTCCAGGGTGCTGGCGAGCTGGTTAAAATCCTGCGCCAGGCGGCCGAGCTCATCGCCGCCGGTCACCGTCACGCGGGTGGAAAAGTCGCCTGCCGCCAGCTTATGGGTGCCTTCCACCAGCCGCTTCACCGGCGCCAGCAGACCGCGGGCCAACGGGAAAGTGGCCAGCGCGGCAAGCAGGGTGGCAAGGGCGACGATCAGCCAGCTGGTGCGCTTTTGCTGCCGGTCGAAGTTAATGTCGGTATTGCGCGTCAGCCGCTCTACCGGCGAGGCGATAACTTTGCCCACCTCCGCGCCGTTGACCACGATGCTGCGCTGGGTGCCGTCCTCCGGGACGCGCTCACGCGGCCCCACCAGCACGCGCCCCGACTGATCCACCACCCAGAACATGGTGCGCCAGCCGTGGGGCGGCATTTCCGGCCTCGGGCGCGGGCCGTCAGGGGGGCCATCCGGAGGCGGCCCGTCCGGGGCGGCGTCCGGCTTCATGGCGTGCCCCGGCGGCGAGCGGTCGTCGTTATCCCGCTCGAAGGTGCGCAGCAGCTGGAAGATAAAGCGGTCATTATTGCGCAGAAACGCCCAGCTGCCATGCTGGGCATACTGCTCGCTCAGCGCGTCGCTGAGCATGGTTAAGCGTTGCTCATTGCCGCGCTTGATATAGTCGATAAACCCGCGTTCAAAACTAATGCGCACCGCCCAGTGCATGCTGATCAGCAGCACGATGCAGGTGGCGAATATAGCGAGGAACAGCTTGCCGGTAATACCCGGGCGCCAAAATTTCACGATCCACTCCTGTTGCGTCGACGGAGGACGGTATTGCTGCCGACGTCATCCGGTACCCGGGAAAAGATGAGCGCCGGGAGGGCGATGATCGCCGCCATGCTCAAATAGGTGTAGAGAAAGACCTGATGGGTGCTGGCGGCGTCGAGACTCATATGCTGCTGGCCATACAGCCCCAGCAGCAGCCCGGCGATGGTCACGCCGATACTCATCGACAGCTGCATCACCATCGACAGCAGGCTGTTGCCGCTGCTGGCCAGATCGTCCGGGAGATCTTTCAGCGTCAGGGTATTCATCGAGGAGAAGCGGCTGGCGTTGATCATCCCCTGCAGAAACAGGACCAGCGGCAGCACGTAATACCACCCGGCCAGGGCGCTAAACATAAACAGCAGACTGACCGCCGCCAGGCCCAGGGTGCTGGCGACCAGCACCCGACGGTAGCCGAAGCGGTTGACCACCTGGACCACGATCCGCTTCATGCCCATGCTGCCGAGCACCATCGGGATCATCATCAGCCCAGCGTGAAAGGGGGAGAAGCCGAGGCCGATCTGCAGAAACACCGGGGTCATAAACGGCAGCATGCCGCTGCCGATGCGTCCCGCGAAGCTGCCGCCGAGGCCGAGAGAGAAGGTGCGGTTGCGAAACAGGTTAAGGCTAAACAGCGCCCGGGCGTTGCCGCGGGCGTGCCACAGGTAGAGCAGCAGGGCGCAGAGGCCGACGGCCACCAGCCCCGCCAGCCAGGCAGGGGAAATGCCGAGCCCTTTCTGGCCGTCGAGCGCCAGGGTCAGGGTCGCCATTCCGGCGGCCAGCAGCAGAAAGCCAGAGAGATCGAAGCGCCGGGTCTGCATGGTGTAGTTGGGCATCAGACAGAGGGTGGCGATTGCGCCGACGATCCCCACCGGGATGTTAATGAGGAAGATCCAGTGCCATGAGGCGTACTCCACCAGCACCCCGCCCAGCGCCGGGCCGAGCAGCGGGCCGACCTGGCCCGGCAGGGTAACGAAGGTCATCGCCGCCATATACTGATCGCGCGGGACGATCTTCATCACCGTCAGGCGGCCGACCGGCACCATCATCGCGCCGCCGACCCCCTGCAGCACCCGCGCCATCACCAGCTGGTCGAGGGTGCTGGCCTGGGCGCAAAACAGCGATCCGGCGGTAAACAGCACGATGGCGGTGAAGAAGATATTGCGCACCCCGACCCGGTCGGCCAGCCAGCCGCTGGCCGGCAGCATCACCGCCACCGTTAACACATAGGAGACGATAATCATATGCATATGCAGCGGACTCTCCCCGAGGCTTTTGGCCATCGAGGGGAGGGCGGTATTAACGATGGTGGTGTCCAGCGACTGCATAAAGAAGCCGAACGCCACTATCCATAGCTGCCAGCGCACGCTGGCCGGGAGGTCTGTCATGTTATTCGCTTACCGGTTGAGAGGAGTGACGCGAAAAACGCAGCCGCAGACGGTCAAAGAAAAGATAGACCACCGGCGTGGTGTAGAGCGTTAACAGCTGGCTCATCACCAGACCGCCGACGATGGTGATCCCCAGCGGCTGGCGCAGCTCAGAGCCATCGCCCCCGGAGAGCACCAGCGGCAGGGCGCCGAACAGCGCGGCGAGGGTGGTCATCATAATCGGCCGGAAACGCAGCAGGCAGGCCTGGAAAATCGCCTCTTCCGGCGTCAGGTTGCCGTTACGCTGCGCCTCCAGGGCAAAATCAACCATCATGATGGCGTTTTTCTTAACGATGCCAATTAATAACATAATCCCAATCAGGGCGATTAGGCTGAACGGGGCATCGAAGATCTCCAGCGCCAGCAGAGCGCCCACCCCGGCGGAGGGCAGCGTCGAGAGGATGGTCAATGGATGCACATAGCTCTCATATAGCACCCCCAGCACGATATAGACCGTGGCGATAGCCGCGAGGATCAGGATCACCTGCGCGTTCATGGTCTGCTGGAACACCTGAGCGGTACCGGCAAAGGAGCCGCGCACGCTCGACGGCACCCCGAGCTGGGTCATCGCGCGGTCAATGGCCTCGCTGGCTTCCGACAGCGAGCGGCCGGTGGGCAGGTTAAAGGAGATAGTGGATGCCGCCGACAGCCCCTGGTGGTTCACCGACAGCGGGGCATTGGCCGGCTGCCATTTGGCGAAGTAGGCCAGCGGGATCGGCTTGTCGTCGCTGTTAATGACGAACATCTTATCCAGGGCGCTGACGTCCTGGGTGTAGGCCGGATCCACCTCCATCACCACCTTATACTGGTTGAGCGGCTGGTAGATGGTAGAGATCTGCCGCTGGCCAAAGGCGTTGTTCAGCAGGTTGTTGGCGTCCTGGACGCTGATGCCGAGGCGCGACATGGTATCCCGGTCATAGACCAGGTCCATTTCGGCGCCATTGTCCTGCTGATCCGAGTTGACGTCCGCCAGCTCCGGCAGCGCCGCCAGCGCTTTGCGGATCTTCGGCTCCCACTCGCGCAGCGCCGACAGGTCGTCGGACAGCAGGGTGTACTGATAGCTGGCGTTCGACTGCCGGCCGCCGACGCGGATATCCTGCACCGCCATCAGGAACAGGTTGGCCCCGGGCTCGTTGGCCAGCTTTTTGCGCAGCCGGTCGATCACCTGCTGCGCCGTCTCGTGGCGCTGGTCGCGCGGCTTGAGGGTGATAAACATCATCCCGCTGTTGACCCGCGAGCCGCCGGTAAAGCCGGTGACGTTATCCACCGCCGGATCTTCGCGAATGATCTTCATAAAGTCCTGCAGCTTGCCGCGCATCGCCTGGAAGGAGATGCTCTGGTCGGCCTGAATGCCGCCCATCAGCACCCCGGTGTCCTGTTCCGGGAAGAAGGTTTTCGGGATCGAAATGTAGAGCCAGACGCTGAGGGCGATGGTGCCCAGCACCACCAGGCCGGTCAGCCGGCTATGCTTCAGCACCCATTTTAACGATTTACCATAGCCGCCCTGCACGGCCACCAGCAGGCGGCCAAAGCCGCGGTTGCGCGTCGGCTGGTGGGGCTTGCCGCTTTTCAGCAGCCAGCCGCACATCATCGGCGTCAGGGTGAGGGAGACCGCCAGCGAGATGCCGATCGCCACCGACAGGGTGACGGCGAACTCGCGCAGCAGGCGGCCGGGCAGGCCGCCCATCAGCAGCAGCGGCAGGAACACCGCCACCAGCGACAGACTCATCGACAGCACGGTAAAGCCGACCTCGCGGCTCCCCTGCAGCGCCGCCTGCAGCGGTTTCATCCCCGCCTCCAGATGGCGGGAGATATTCTCCAGCACCACGATAGCGTCATCCACCACGAAGCCGGTGGCGATGGTCAGGGCCATCAGCGACAGGTTATTGAGGCTGAAGCCGCACAAATACATCGCGGCGAAGGTGCCGATTAAGGAAACCGGGACGGCGACGGCCGGGATCAGCGTGGCGCGTCCCGAGCGCAGGAACAGGAACACCACGAGGATCACCAGCGCCACCGAAATCACCAGCGTCTGCTCCACCTCCTCCAGCGAGGCGCGGATGGTCGGCGAGCGGTCCTGGGCGATCTGCAGGTCGATAGCCGCCGGAATGGTCTGCTGCAGCTCCGGCAGGCGGGCGCGGATGCTGTCCACCGTCTGGATAATATTGGCTTCCGGCAGTTTGCGGATCATCAGCAGGATCGCCGGTTTGGCGTTGGTCATCCCGGCGTTGCGTACGTCCTGCACCGAATCCGAGACGGTGGCGACATCTCCCAGCCGCACCGCGGCGCCATTCTGGTAGTGGACGATCAGCGGCTGATAGTCGGCGGCGGTCTTCAGCTCATCGTTGGTCTGCACCTGCCAGCGGTGCGCGCTGTCCTCCAGCGCCCCCTGCGGTTTGCGCACGTTGGCGTCGCTGATGGCGGTGCGCACCGCGTCCAGCGACACGCCCTGGTTAAACAGCGCCTGCGGGTTAAGGTCGACGCGCACCGCCGGCAGGGAGCTGCCGCCGACGTCGACATCGCCCACGCCGTCGATCTGCGCGATGGTCTGCGCTAGCTGGGTGGAGGCGAAATCATACAGCTCACCCTGGGAGTAGGTGTCCGAGGTCAGCGTCAGGATCATGATCGGCGCATCCGACGGATTGGCTTTGCGATAGGTCGGCCGGCTGGGCATCCCGCTCGGCAGCAGGCTTTGCGCGGCGTTGATCGCCGCCTGAACGTCGCGCGCCGCGCCGTTGATATCGCGGTCGAAGTTAAACTCGAGAATGATGCGGGTGCTGCCGAGCGAGCTGGAGGAGGTCATCTCATTGACCCCGGCAATCCGCCCCAGGGAGCGCTCCAGCGGGGTGGCCACCGACGAGGCCATGGTCTCCGGCGAGGCTCCCGGCAGCGAGGCGCTAACCATGATCACCGGGAAGTCCACCTGCGGCAGCGGGGCCACCGGCAGCAGCCGGAAGCCGAGAATGCCGCACAGGGTGATGGCCAGCGAGATGAGGATCGTCGCCACCGGGCGGTAAATGAAGAGGGCGAAAAACTTCACTTACGCCTCCTCTTCCTGACGCGGGAAGCGGCGCTTCAGGTGCAGCGACAGGCGGTCGAACAGCAGATAGATCACCGGGGTGGTGAACAGGGTCAGCACCTGGCTGAGCATCAGACCGCCGACCATGCCGATCCCCAGCGGACGCCGCAGCTCGGCGCCAACGCCGGTGCTCAGCATCAGCGGCAGGGCGCCGAGCAGGGCGGCGAGGGTAGTCATCAGGATCGGCCGAAAACGCAGCAGACAGGCCTGGTAGATCGCTTCCCGCGGCGGCATGCCCTGCTCGCGCTCAGCGGCCAGCGCGAAGTCGATCATCATGATGGCGTTCTTCTTCACGATGCCGATCAGCAGAATGATGCCGATGATGGCGATCACGTCCAGCTCGCTGCCCGCCAGCCACAGCGCCAGCAGCGCCCCGACCCCGGCGGTGGGCAGGGTGGAGAGAATCGTGATCGGATGGATAAAGCTCTCGTACAGCACCCCCAGCACGATATACATCGCCACCACCGCGGCGACCACCAGCCAGACGGTGCTACCGAGCGCCGACTGGAAGGCCAGCGAGCTGCCCTGGAACTGGGTGCGAATATCGGTCGGGAAATCCAGCGACTGTTCGGCGGCGAGGATCGCCTCCACCGCTTCGCCCAGCGAGTAGTTGTCCGGGACGTTAAACGAGATGGTGGTCACCGGGAACTGATCGAGGTGGTTCACCGACAGCGGGGTAAAGCGCTGCTCCACCGTGGCGATGGCGGTCAACGGCACGATGCCGCCGTCGCTGCTGGTGAGGCGGATATTCTCCAGCGCCGCCAGGCCCGGCGTCGCCTCGGTATCCTGCTCGAGCACCACGCGATACTGATTCGCCTGAGTGTAAATAGTGGAGATCAGCCGCTGGCCGAAGGCGTTGTACAGCGCGTTATCGACATCGGCCATTGAGATGCCGAGGCGGCTGGCGCTGTCGCGATCCACCTTGATATAGGCGGCCAGGCCTTTGTCCTGCCAGTCGCTGCTGACGTCGGCCAGCTGCGGCTGGGCCTGCAGGCGGCTGAGCAGCGGCGGCACCCAGGTGCTCAGCGCCTCGAGGGAGTTTGCCTGCAGGGTGAACTGATACTGGGTGCGGCTCACCGTGGTGTCGATGGTCAGGTCCTGGGTCGGCTGCAGGTAGAGCGCCACGCCGGGGACGCCGTCCACCGCCTGCTGCAGGCGGCTTATCACCGTCTGGACGCGGTCGTCGCGTTCATCCAGCGGCTTGAGGTTGATCTGCAGACGGGCGCTGTTCAGCGCCGGGTTGGTGCCGTCGACGCCGACGAAGGAGGTCAGACTCTCCACCGCCGGATCCTTAAGGATAATGTTGGCCACCTGCCGCTGGCGCTCGGCCATGCTGGCGAAGGAGACCGACTGCGGCGCCTGGAGGGTACCCTGGATAATGCCGTTATCCTGGATCGGGAAAAAGCCTTTCGGGATAAAGACCCACAGGATAATCGACAGCGCCAGGGTGCTCAGGGCGACGCCGAGCGTCAGCCACGGATGGTTCAGCACCCGGCTCAGCCAGCGGCCATAGACGGCGATCACCCGTTCGAAGAAACGCTCGCTGGCCCGCGAGAATCGGTTCTGCTTACGCAGCGATTCGTGGCTTAGCATACGAGCGCACATCATCGGCGTCAGGGTCAGGGAGACCACCGCCGAGATAAGAATAGCGACGGCAAGGGTGACGGCGAATTCGCGGAACAGGCGGCCGACGATATCGCCCATAAACAGCAGCGGGATCAGCACCGCGATCAGCGAGAAGGTGAGGGAGATGATGGTGAAGCCGATCTCCCCCGCGCCCTTCAGCGCGGCGGCCAGCGGCTTCTCGCCTTTTTCGATATAGCGCGAGATGTTCTCGATCACCACGATGGCGTCATCCACCACGAAGCCGGTGGCGATGGTCAGGGCCATCAGCGTCAGGTTATTGATCGAAAAGTCGAGGAACACCATCACCGCGAAAGTGCCCACCAGCGACAGCGGCACCGCGACGCCGGGAATAATGGTCGCCGGCACGTTGCGCAGAAACAGGTAGATGATCATCACCACCAGGGCGATGGCCAGCATCAGCTCAAACTGGGTGTCGCGCACCGAGGCGCGGATGTTGGTGGTCCGGTCGGAGAGGACCTGCACCTTCACCGATTTCGGCAGGCTCTCGGTGAGCTGCGGCAGCATCTGGCGAATGCTGTCGGCGGTGTCGATGATGTTGGCCCCCGGCTGGCGCTGGACGTTCATCACGATGGCCCGCTGCTGGTTGGCCCACGCCCCGAGCCAGCTGTTTTCGGCCCCTTGTTCGACGCTGGCGACATCGCCGAGCCGGATCGGTGCCCCGTTCTGATAAGCGATAATCAGCCGGCGATAATCCTCAGCGGACTGCATCTGATCGTTAGCGGAAAGCGTCACCGCGCGGGCCGGACCGTCGAGGCTGCCTTTCGCGGAGTTAACGTTGGCGCTGGTGATAGCGGTGCGCACGGTTTCGCTGGTCAGGCCGAGGGCGGCGATGGCCTGGGCGTTAAGCTTCACCCGCACCGCCGGGCGCTGGCCGCCGGCGAGGGTCACCAGACCGACGCCGGAAACCTGGGAGATCTTCTGCGCCACCCGGGTCTCCACCATGTCCTCAACCTGGGTCATCGGGATGGCGGAGGAGGTGACGGCGAGGGTCATGATCGGCGGATCCGCCGGGTTCACCTTGCTGTAGACCGGCGGGTTGGGCAGATCGCTCGGCAGCAGGTTGGTGGCGGCGTTAATGGCCGCCTGCACTTCCTGCTCGGCGACGTCCAGCGGCAGGGTCAGCTGGAACTGCAGCGTGACTACCGAGGCGCCGCCGGAGCTTTGCGACGACATCTGCTTAAGGCCGGACATCTGGCCGAACTGGCGCTCCAGCGGGGCGGTGATGGCGGAGGTCACCACGTCCGGGCTGGCGCCCGGATAGAGGGTGACTACCTGAATGGTCGGGTAATCGACCTCCGGCAGGGCGGAGACCGGCAGAAAGCGGTAGCCGATGATCCCGGCCAGCAGGATCGCCACCATCAGCAGAGTGGTGGCCACCGGACGCATAATAAACAGCCGGGACGGGCCGCCGGTGCGGCCTGGGGGTAACACCTGCATCAGGAACGCGCTCCGTGTTTACCGCTCTGGCGCGGGGCGGGCTGCGCCTGCTCGCCGCTGCTGGCGGTGACAACTTCTACCTTCGCTCCCTCGGTCAGGCGGTCAATCCCGTCGGTGACCACGCGATCTCCGGCGGAAAGCCCGGCGCTGATGACTACTTTCTGGCTGTCCTGGATGCCGGGCGTCACGCTGTGTTTGCTGACCTTATTCTCATCGTTCAGCACCCATACGAAATGCCCTTCGTTGCCCATCTGCAGCGCGGCGGCAGGGATCACCACCGCGTTCTGCTGGGTGTCCACCAGCAGGCGGGCGTTAACGAACTGATTGGGGAACAGCGCGTCGTCCAGATTGCTAAAGCGCGCCTTCAGCTTGATGGTTCCGGTGGTGGCATCGATCTGGTTGTCGAGGCTCAGCAGCTCGCCGACGCTGATTTTCTGCTTATTGGTGCGATCCCAGGCTTCGACGCTGAGCGCTTTGCCCGCTTTCTGCGCCTGCACCACCGTGGCGATGCTGCTTTCCGGCAGGGTAAAGACCACGTCGATCGGGTGCGTCTGGGTAAGGACCACGATCCCGGTGGTATCCCCGCTGGAGATCTGGTTGCCGATATCGACCTGCTTTAAGCCGACGCGGCCGTCAATTGGCGCGGTAATGCGGGTCCAGTCGAGCTGCAGCTGGGCGCTGGCGACGGCCGCTTCATCAGCTTTCACCGTGCCGGCGGATTCCACCACCAGCGACTGCTGAGTGTCGAGCTCCTGGCGGGAGACGAGGTTGGTCTTCACCAGCTGCTGGTAACGAGCGAGATCGCGGCGGGCGTTGGCGAGGGTGGCCTGATCTTTCGCCAGCTGACCCTGCGCCTGGGCGAGGGCGACTTTAAACTGGCTGGGGTCGATCTGCGCCAGCAGGTCGCCGGCTTTGACCTGCTGGCCCTCCTGGAAGTGAAGGCTCAGCAGTTGGCCGTCGACCCGGCTGCGGACGGTGACGGTGTTGGCCGCCGTCACCGTACCCAGCCCGGTGAGATAGCGCGGGACCGCTTCTTCGGTGGCGGTGGCCGCCTGCACCGGCGCCAGCGCGGCGCCAAAGCGGCCATGGC